>Ga0247611_10001408_pt1 | contig 42911 bp, 64 predicted proteins | sample 177DNAGHGhighgp2_FD_192422 | JGI IMG/M metagenome (GOLD analysis project Ga0247611, IMG submission 192422) | Sheep rumen microbial communities from Palmerston North, Manawatu-Wanganui, New Zealand - 1770 DNA GHGhigh gp2 | ecosystem: Host-associated > Mammals > Digestive system > Stomach > Rumen... | reverse complement strand
CCTATGATAAGTTTCTGCATTTTCATGAATTTCGTCTATCATCATATCGCTAGGTTTTCCTATCATATTCCCGTCATGGTCTTCATACCATATGCCCATTTTTATTTTTGATTTATCTATTTTCATTTTGATTCTCCTTCTCTCTCTAAAAGTTTATTCAACCAACCCATTTGCCAGAATCGGAATAGAAGATTGTCTAAAACAGCCATTTCATCAGGTGATGTTTCAATGTTTGTTGACTGGGTAAGTTTTTCTTTAAAATATTCAATTACTTCAAATCTATTATCTGTACAAGTTTCGTTATTCATTTTGATTCTCCCTTATACTCTTTTCGAACCATTCATCTACATACTTCTTAATATCAGATTTTTCATAGATATTAGCGTCTGGTGCTTCAGCGTCATTTCTAAAACAACACTCACCAATATCACTTAAACAAAATGCTTTATTATCTGAGATAATTTCAAATTCTTTATCTCCAAATTCAAAAATATCTCCAAAGTGAAGATTAAGAGCACTAAGATTTGAAATTATTATTGCAGGACGGACCTTGCCATCCTCATAGCTGACTTTGTCACCGATAGCATCAATAGTAGCGTCATCACCATCAACGTAAGCAGCATAAGCAGTATAAGCATTAAAGTTAATACCCTCAATACCAAGACTCACACTACGTGACTTTAACCACCACCAACTGTCATATCTTCTTAACCTCACAGGAAGTTTTTCAGCTTCATTAATAGTTAAAAGAGTTGCTCCTAGTATATCCAAATCAAATTCTCTTGTCATTGTAATGGTTCTTCTAATATTTTTAACTTTCATTACTAACTCCTGCTATGGTTACTTTTCTTTTGATTTTATTACCGGTACAGATATCCCTATTGTATCTCGTTTTTGATTATACGCATCAATAATATCTCGTATTGCTTGTATAGCTTGTTCTTCTGTAGCAAAAGTAATTGCATCATATGTCATTTTTGAATTAGTTTTGATACATAAAACGCCACTATCATTATATATATTTTCAATAGTTTCTGTATTATAAACATCATAAAAGTGGTTTCTTTCACGTTCAAAATATATCAGCATATTTATTCTCCTTTATTACTTACTATATTGTACAGTAGTTCAAAGTCTTTCTTGATTTGTCCTATCAGCTTTGTACGTTCTTGATAAACGAAATCCTTACAGTCTGAAATGTCATCAGAAGTTATCTCTCTACCTTTACTCTTACAGAAGAAATGCATCTTAGAATTTAATTGATTCTGAATAACAATTAAATGACGACATCTTGCACAATAGTCTGTTTTCATCATAGACTATTCTTCCTCGCAATAATTATATATCTTTTTATCAATCAGATAAACTGAATCAATTCTGTAATTAGAAAAATGACTGTATAATGAAATAATCCCTTTAGTATCATCGTCACTGAATCCCTCTAAGGCTTTCTTGAATAAATCACATTCATCTATGGAGGTTTCATACTCATAGAGTTTGTAAACGGCATCTTTAAATGAATCAGCATTGTTTATTATTTTTGTTCCATAATCATATCTACAAATAAATATATAATTCCTTAGTTCATTGTTAGTAGTATTTTCCATTGCCATCTCCTCATTACTCTCTGTATTGAAAAGCATTTCAAGCCCTTTCTTAATTTGTTTTTGTAATTCTTGGTGTTCATCATTATCAACGAAACGTCTGCATTTTTCTGGAATGTTATTGTCTGTTATCTCTTTGCAGAATTTAGCCAAACAGAAGAAGCGTTGCTTAGAGTCTATCTGAACAGCTTTTAAATAAAAACATTTTGCACAACAATCTGTTTTTACCATTGTTTATTCTTCCTCATAATAGTCGTATATCTTTTCCTCTATCACATAAACTTTAGTAATCTGATAATAGGAGGAAAGACGGCTGTGCAACAAAATAATCCCATCAATGTCATTGTCATCAAGTTCCCTCAAAGCCTTTTCGAAAGAGTTATTTAATACTGTACTATTGTCTTCATTTTTATATAGTTCATATACAGCCTCTTTAAATGATTTAGCAAATATTATATCTGGCTCGTCATAATTTCTGTAAAAGAACATATACTGTCTTGGTTTATTGTTAGTAGAGTTTTTCATTGCTATTTCTATTCCTTCTTGTTTTCCTTGAAGTCCCATGCCATTAGAAACCATCCTCGCTTAAGAACTCCACCAAGGTTATTACTAATGGCGTCTGCTTTCTGATTAAACTCTTTTTTGAGAGATGCAAACGAAGTTTCAGTATTAATATGTCTTTTCTTTACAAGTTCAAGCATTTCGTCAAGCAATTCGTTAAACATTGCGTTAATAAGTGCTTTGTTTTCACTGGGAGTTATATCCGCTTTTTGCAAATCCTTATACTTTTCTGCATACTCTTTAGCTTTCATTGATTATTCTCCTAGCGTTAATCTAGATATTGAAGCTGACTTGAAATATCTTCCGGTACATTTCCATCCCAGACATGTGCATTTTTGAGAATATATTCATTATATGTAGCAGCAGTTTTATTAGCTCTCATTTTAGCTTGTTCTGCCCATGACAGCTTTTCTTCATTATCTGAATCTTTATACTGTTCATATACTAACTTATCACTGTTATACGATGCTATCATTGCTCTACATGTATCTTCGACTTGCTTAATAACTTTATAGTTAGTAGCATTGTCAGTCTGTTTGAGATTATAAAAATAATTATTTAAAATCGCTCTACCTGGCGGAGTAAGAAATAAAAATAATGCAATAATCAATACAGCTATTAATACGATAATACCACACACTTTAGCAGTTTCTTTACTCATAGTAACACCTCATTTATTCAACTGGGTTAATTGTCACAATAGGAGAATTAACTATAAACGGAATATCAGAATATAAATAATCTCCACTCCATTCAATGTATTTTCCATCAGGAGTAAAGAAGAATATACCACTATCGTTTTCACCATATGTTCCATCAACATCAGCAAGCCATGAGTTTTTGTAGGTTACATCACCATCACTTGTTTTATTTACTGAACCATTCATCTCATAATACTCACTGTCAGGGGTCAGATAACTATTCAAACTTGAGACTTTTCCGTCTACAGTAAAACTACCAACTACTGCATTTCCACTGAACAATACTACATAACCAAGAGGCTTAACTATTTCACATGGAAGGGAGTTAGCCTTTTCTCTTTGTCCATTGACCCAGTAAGCTCTTTTAATTAAGTTATATCTTTCAAGAGAATACTCAAGGTCTGTTGGAGTTGGCTGATTCGTTTGTAAAGAATTTGCCAAACCCATAGTAGCCTGTATATCTTTCTTTGAACCATTAACTACTTCACAACTGATTAATGATAATGGCAAAAGTACTGCGACAAATACCATTATAGTAACTTTGGTTAGAATACTATTTTTCATTGTTTATACTCCTTTATTTTTAATATAAATTTTGAATTTAATTAGATTCTTTTTTACTTCTTTCAAACCAAACATCTATACGTTTTTTGACGTTTGATTTTTCATAGTCATTTGCATCAGGTGCTCTCCAGTCTTCCCTAAATGCCATACTAGTAATACAACCTAGACAAAATGCTTTATTGTCAGAAATAATTTCAAATTGTTTATCACCAAATTCAAACATGTCTCCGATTTTTAAACCTGAAGATTCAAAATTAGAAATTATCAGTGCAGGACGGACACCACCATAGTAGTTGTCAACATCAGCACCATAGTTATTAATGTTACCGTCAAAACCGACATGTGCTACATGACTAGAATCTTTACCTGGCGACTGTAACCACCACCAATAACTTCTTTTTCTTAACATCTCAGGAAGTTCCCTGGCTTCTTCGACTGTTAGCAGTGTTGCTCCTGTTATTTCCAAATCAGTTTCTCTTGCAATAACTCTTGTTACATTTTTAATTTTCATACATTTCACCCCTACCTACATATGTTGCAGAAGGGAATTGCTTGTGAAAAGCATCGTAGGCATCAAAGCATTCCTGTTCGGTTTCATAGCATAGTATCTTTTTGTCGTAGTCGAATGAATCATATATACCATAGGGTTTATGTTCTTTCATAAGAGCAGCCATAATATCTGCTTTGATATAGAAAGCATCATGGAAGTCATTCGATGGAATATCAAAAACGTAGATTACTCGAATATTCTTCTTTGTTTCTAGTGATGGTTTTTCTTCCATTCTTATTCTCCTTTTATCTCGGATTTCTGTGGATAAACATGATTCTCAATAGTTTTTCTCTTGCTTTCTTTCCTGTACTCTGCTTTTGTCAAGTAACAAGGACATCTGTCTCTTCCGCCCATTTCCCGTGGGTATTCTATTCTCTTTTGGTTTATTTCACAGAAATAACTCATATCGATTATAGCACCAAACATATGCCCAAGAGTTAAATATCCGCATGTTTTACAGCAATCATGTCGCTTCATATTACTTCTCATTTATAGTTCCTTCATAAGCATATCTAACAAATCTACAGTTTCTGCCATACTTATCAAGGTATTCTTCTCTAGTACTTTTTATGACATATCCTTTTTTCTTTAAGTTAAAGATAATAGCCGATAGACGTGTTACTCTATAGAGATTAAAAGCCTCCATAGATGTAATACTTCCTGCTGCCTGAAGATGCTTTAAGATGTCATTTGATTTTGAGCCTGTAGGTTTCATTTTAATTCTCCTTCTTCTATTTTATAAAATAAATTAATTTTAATTTCTTTGGGTAACATGTTATCTGGATTAGTAAATTCATGTAGAACTTTATTTACATTATTAAGAGTATCTTCAACACTCATTGCTAATTCAGGCTTAGTTAATTCTATATAGTAATTAATAGTATTTCTTTTAGTAGAAACTTTTGTGAGTTTTACTCCATAAGAGTTTAATAACTCTATTAATAAATTAATTGACTTGTCTTTCATTTTTCTTTTTCAAATTCAAATCCCAGTGCCTTAACTTTACTTACTACTTCGTCAAAACTTTTTAAGCCTAGATTTCTTGTTTTAGCAAGTTTTTCTAAGTCAGTAGAAATAATATCATCTATAGTATTATATCCTGCTCTTTTAAGAGAATTGTAGGCTCTTACTGACAAATCAAGGTCTTCTATGTCTATACTTTTAGCTCCTGTATTTTTGAGCAAGCAGCTTTCAAGAACTTCTCTTGCACCTGTATTTTTAAATGTTTCTCTTAAAACAGAAAGCAAATCGTTATACTTACCTTCTAAAAATTTTAATTCTTTTGATTTAACTTCATATTCCTGATAAGGAACCCATGAAATTTCTTTAATCCTCATGGAATTACCAAGCATATATAATGCTCTTTCAATAATTTGTCTGACTCTTTCAGATGTTAAGCTGTATTTCTTTCCTATATATTTAAGGGTCTGCACTTCTTTATATCTTTCCAGTATTATCTGACAAGTTTTGTCATCAAGAATTTTAGTAAGATACTCTGGGAGTTCTTGTTCATCAATTTTGATAGGTATATCAATGCCTTGTGAAAGATGAATACCAGTATTATATCTCTTTTCAATATCTGAAATAAGATTCTGAGGGAAATACTTAGTTGTTTTCATTTTGTTGTCTCCATTTAATTTTAAATTTTAATGTTTATTTTCTGTCTTAAATAGAATAATTATAGCAACTATCATACAGATAATTCCTATAATAATATAGATTATATTGTTTTCCATACACATACTTATTACTTATTTAAAATGGAGTCTCGAGAATTTCTAGTAAAATATTTAAAATAAAATCTCCATCAAGAAGTTTCCAGTGAAGGAGTGTCACCACTTTAACGGACTGCCACTAAGTGAGGATTAGCGGGTGAATTAACGGAGCTTCTTGTACCGTAGATGCAACCTACAGGAGTCGAACCTGTCTTCTGTATGTCGGATTTCTCCCTATCGCCCGCTACCCTCTGCACCAGTTAAGCAATTTCTACCAAGGAATCGAACCTCGAAGGACGGAACATCAGACCCTACGCCACTAGGTCGGTTGCATAAATTCTTCTTTTCTGAAAGATTTACGGCAAAAGAAGATGAAAATCCGCAACTACTGCAGGCTCTTTCATGCCTTGGAAAGGATTGTACTCTTGACTTATCGGCAGTCAAGAATATGGGAAAGGAGAACTACCACATTAGAGGATTTCTAGTAGTGTGGTCTACCATACGAAAAAGGAGTGGTGATATAAAGAATCGAGACTTTATATCACTCCAGAGAACCCTCTATACTCTGGTGTCGAATGGAATTGCCTCTTAATGAGGCGACAGGGATATCTGGATTTGAACCAGAACTGCCAGAGTCAAAGTCTGATGTGCTAACCATTACACAATATCCCTAAATTGTCCATTAAAGAGCTTTTCGTACAGGACCGGTACTTTAATTACACAGAGTGGAGCTCTTTATGCCACGCTAGGGAGCTTTAATAAAATCTTGGAATAATATCCAGCATCTCTGAGAATGTATTAAGACTATGAGCCCTTTGAAGTAACGCTTTGATATCATCATCTGAAAGATTATGAAGATGTTTAAGTTGTTCATTAATAAGCTTAACTTCTTCCATCTCTTTCTTAAGAGCTTCATTCTCAGCTTTAAGTTTGTCTATCTGAGCATATGCTTCTTTTGCAGCATTGCTGTGTACATCTATTAAGTGATTAAGTCTACGCTCTTTTTCTTTAAAATGCTTTTCAGCAGCATCAAATTTTTTACCTTTAGGCATCCTCATTACCCTCAAATCCTGCACCATACAGATAACCATACTCACATCTCCAGTAAGTACCGTCAGGTTCTATCATTTCTGCAATATTAGGTTCTCCGACTTTGAATATAAACTTATATCCTTTATATTCATAATAAATAGGTGAACCTTCAGGAGCATCAAAATTGTCAGGCATAGGGTGATAATCTATATCATTAATATCTTCTCCTATACGTTCATAGATTCTAGGAAATCCGGTCTTATGACACATGACACGGATATCTCCATCACCCATTATTCCATGATGAATACAATCTGTCCACGGTAACCCTCCACCGTGTTTAGTCAGAAATACCCAAATTCTTGCACCACTCGGAATATTCTCACTGCTTTCGCCAAATGTTTCCTCATCTGACTTAAACAGTGCTACGTCTTCCTTATCACGCCTGCGTTCACCATTCTTATAAACGAAGGCACCATAATCACTATATGCCATAAATTTATCCTTTCCTAATTTTTATGACGAGCTTTATACTTTTTAGTAATCAAATCAGGGTCATTTGCCAGGTCATCAATCCAAGAGATATCTTTATCTTTTATCATAAGATAAATATCTTCTGTATCAACTTTCTTTAAAATTTCATTTAAATCATCATTATAAGTAACAATGAATTCAGGAAGGGCATGATGACCGTCTTCTTTAACTCTATGACCATTTATAGTTGTAAGCACAAACCTCTCTGATGTCATAATTATTCTCCTTTCTTAGTACAAACTCCTATCTTCGGTTGTTCCTTAGAATAAATTATTAAAACTTTTTGTTGAATATTATATGCAGTAAGTATGGTATTTAATGTTTTAAGTGCATCATCCTTAGTAGGGAAAAATATATCAACATCTTTCAGTGAACTATTTACACTAAACAACAAACAAGGCCTGGGGTTATAACTACGAGTAATATATTCTATACTGGATATGTTTTCCGTATTAATAACTACTTCGTCTTCTTTGAAATATATTAGCATTTTTACTTTTCCTCTTTTACAAATTTTAATCGATAACTGGGTAACTGTTCTGGATTCTACAAATATGAGGTCTGCCTACCTCGTACCATTCTCCACAATCTTCACACTTAATAAAAGTAAAACTCTGTCCTACGCCGTGATTAGGATTAACCCTTGTGACAGTTTTACCATTTACTTTGTATACTTTACTAATATACTCTGTAAGAGGGTCAGACTCCTTTTTATCATAAGCCTTTTTATCTTTATTTAATGCATTAAGCATATCCTGCTTAGCTTTTTCATAGCCTGCATTAAAAGCCTCTTCCATTGATTTATATTCCATATAGACACCTTCCCTTAACTAACATAAATACATAACCATACTTATGTTATTAATATTATACCTCATGTTGAATTAATTTACAATAGATGTTATAAAATTATTTTTCTCTTTTATTCCATGCTTCAACTGCTTCTGCCTCTGTTTTATAAGCCTCAAGTCTTCCAACAGTAGCGATACATTCATCATTTGAACATCCAATGTAATATCCATCAACATCATGTCTAACCATTATGTGAGTGTCCCCACAGAAGGGGCACTCCTTTCCAGAAAAAATATTATATGTCCACGGAAGACATCCGTCCAACCTATCCATATTACCCTCCTATTAATGAACCATTAGTGTATTAACTTCTGATACTACAGCATCCAACAATGGGTGACCATCCATTATCTTGTTCCATCTGTTTTCTTCAAAAGTTTTTGTATTTCTTATTGGTACTGAGTGTCCTGCTACATCAGATGCTGCATTAATTACTCCCCATGCTGTGTCTTTAAACTTAGCAATATCAGGAGAAAGATATGCCTGTATAAACCCATCCCTTGTAGCAAGTATTCTGCTCTTTGACAGATTACTCATGTCGTCATTTATCGGATAAACTTTCTCAAGGAGTTTATTGATAAAATCTTGATTTACTGATACGTTGCAATAATCTTCAGCGACTTTTGCAAGATTATCAAAATATACATCTGTTAACTGAAGCACATCACGAGCCTGCTGAATCTTATTTTTAACATCAGAGAAATGCTTAATTGAAAAGGACCTTTCAGCATTATTCAGTGCAAGGTTAAGTGTATTATTACATACAACTCTTATCGGAGTTATACAAACTTTAACAGAACCTTTTCCATCATGCGAGTTAGTAAAACAAACATAGTTGTCTACTTTGTCACCTGCTATTGTAGTAGAAGGCAACTTTGAAAGAAGCCAAACTCTTCTGCCATTAAACAGAGAACCTGCTGTTTCATATTTAACATCTCCGCCTATTAAGTTATCTGTAAAATCAAACGCTTCTTTGTTCTGAAGAATCTGATACTTACCGGATACAACCCCAAGACAAGAGTTGTCTGATGTACGGATATTTGCGAAAGTATTTGGAATTACACCAAACTTCGTACTAACTTCTTCTGAAATAACTTCCCAGTCAAGTCCTGCTATCTTAAGGGCTTCTTCTGAGTTAGGAGCATCTTGGACTATTGTTCCAAGACCATGCCAAGGTTTTTCTCTCACGCTAAACATTGTTTCGACTTCTGCACTCATTTTAAATTCCTCCATTTATTTTATTTTTAGTATCCGTATTTATATCTTAAAACAAAAGTTTTTATTTCATTTATTACGACACCATATTCATTTTGGACCCAGCACCTTCCTGCCTCTACACCCTCAAGAATAATAGCAAACTTAGGTTCATCTTTTAAGATTTTTAGATAAAAATCTTTAACAGGCCTGTCAAGATATGGGATAAACTCCATTGGGATATTTTTCCTTTTTAATTTAGCAAGAAATGCTTCTTTTTGACTGTCTTTATACTCTTCTGTAATATCTTTTTCTGTAGGATTAACATGTCTTCCAATAGAATTTAATACTTCTTTCTGAAGTGCTTTGAGACAAAATTCATTAAACAGTTTATCTATTGTCTTTTCATATACGATTTTATAGTAGTATTCCAGAGCATCTAAATCTCTTCTAAAAGAATCATAATCTCCCATAAAGATAAAAGATGAATGTGCTCCGATAGCAAAAGTATCTTTTTCTTTATCCATTACTTTAAAAATATCTCTTAAAGTAACTGTTTCCTTATTTTTTAGTTTTTCTTTAATGTTGTTAAAATCAGTTTCTTTCATCGCTGTCTCCATTATTTTTATTGTCTCCATTATTTTCATTATCATTATCTTCTTCTTCGTCATCATCTTCATAATCAATATAAACATGATAATCTTCTGTAATTGTTTTCAGTGTGTTATATTCCATAGTTCAATTCTCCTTTCTCTCTTGTGATTACTATATACCTTATAAAAACAGAGTCTCGGGAATTTCTAGTAAAATATGAAAAAAAATTATTCAGAAATCAAATTGTTTCTTGAAGAAGAAGTTATAGCAACAATTTGGTCTGGAAATATCGTTGCCATTTCATACTTGCCGACAAGTTTATATGCTTCAAAAATATTCACATGTCTTGAAGTAATTTCTACGGCACTCCTGATTAACGATTTAAGACTCTCAGGAATTTCTACATATCTGAGATTTATTAATTTATAATTAATCTCAAACCTATCCCAGTTATTAATGACTTCATTAATCTTTTTAGCAAGAGCAGGTTTTACTTTATCAATTGACTCAATAAGAGTTTCTTTATATTTATCCTCACTCACATGCTCTATTAACTGAGCAATCGCATCAGCAGTTTTTTCTCCAACACCTGATGCTACTTGAGGAATGCCATCTGACGGGTCACCTGTAATAGACTTTCTTATAGTATATCTTGGATGATGATAATAGTTATCTCCTGAATAATCTATTAACTCGTCTTTCATAGGGCGTCTTATCTTACAGGTAGGACTTACAAGCTGAATCATATCTTTGTCATCTGACACTACAATACAGTCATTAGACAATAGAGTTAATACATACTGCAAATCATCGCCTTCCCATCCGGGAATTATTAAAGATGTAACTCCCAGGCTACTTAATATAGATATCAAAATATCTCTTTGTCTATGATACTCTTCAAGGTATTCATCTTTTTCAGGAGTGCCTCCTGCTGCGATAATCTCATCGATTTTTTGTCTTTTTCTATTAGCTTTATAGTCAGGGTAAAGGTCTGTCCTTCTTTTAGCCAGACCTTTATCCCAACAAACTACCGGAAAATACTCAGGAAATTTTCTTATTTCTGACTGAAGCGTCTTAAGAAATCCATAAACTCCCCCTGATTTAACACCATCTGATGTTGATAAATCAAATAACGCAGGTACATGTAATGCTCGATGGAGCATATAACTTCCGTCTATAATCAAAGTTTTGTTCAACATTTGTTTCCTGAGTTCTCCTTTTATTATACAGGTTCCTTTAAACCAAGTTTTTCTCTTAAGACCCATTCCATCTGGTCTTTAAATCTATACCATTCGGTATTATTTTCAAGAGCACATACTGCGTTCTTGTCTCCGATGATATTCTTTAACTCTTTTATTATATATGCCCTAATCTGCTCACTGGGAACTACAAAATATTTCTTTCCTGTTTTTCCTATTGTCCGAGAAGGTTTTCCTTTTACACTGTGAGCATTCTTATCATATGCAGTATCCTGGCCTGCTTTATCAGCAGTTTCTTCTGAAGGCTCATACCTGTCTTTAAACTCTTTATACCAGTCAGAGTTACTAACATCGATATCAACACCGGACTCAACTGCCATCCACTCTGCATATATTCTTTCTGGTGCATAAGTCGGATATTCCTTAATAAAGTTTTTTACTTTCTTTTCTAATTCTTTTTGAGATGTAGAATCTGGAGCTAATTCATTTTCTCCTCGTTCTGCAAAGACATGGTCAAGGAAGTTTTCCTCACTAATATCACTGTCTTCAGGAATTAAACTTGAAAGAGGCTGTGAAGACATGGCAATATTAGCTCTGTTTCTCGAAGTTAAACGGTCAGTAATAATATGTGAAATATAATAACCAGCCATTCTGCTGAATAATCCTCTAGCTACTTCGATTCTGTTAGTACTCTTATCAACAGGTTCATATTCACCTGTATCAGGATTAACTATCGGCTGATAGTTTTCATCCGTCTTATAATATAAGAACGGATATTCCCTACTGGTAAGCTTGTTCTTCCTGAATTCTTCAATGAAATCAACTAAGATTTCCTGCTTAATATCTTCATAAGATTCAACACCTGAACCATTTCCTATAATATTTGACAGCTTACTGGTATTATTATAAACTGCCTTAGAAGCAATATCCATCAAAGACTTTATCTCAGAATCTTTAAAATCAAACTCTTCCAGAGTATTTACGATTCTTCTATGTCGTCTTTCTCTGTTAGTATCCTCATTAATATCCTCAGCATAGTCTGCTTCATTCAAATGCTGAGAATCAAAAAAATTTTTATAATTAATCCTGTTAAACGATTCTGTTAATCCTGACTTCTTATCAGGGTTAAATGACCAGTTACAGTAACGAGCTCCCTTTTTCTTACATTCACACAAAGTCACCCATTCGTTATTCTCCGGATTTTGTACCTGATACCATTTAGTCTCATACTTAGTATTACTCGGTATGATTCCTTCAGACAGTACATTATCTGACGAAATAATCTCTGGATTTGCGAGTACCTCAATTTTCTTACACTCAGGAGCATAGACAAGTTTATAATTATTATCCAGTCCTAAGTCTTCATAAGTATGCTTAAAAGCAAAATCCTCTAACCCTTCAAGTATTCTTACTCCAAAAGCAATACCTGAACTGGAATATTTCTCGACTACGCATCCAGTATAAACTCTGTCTGCATGGTCCAGAACTTTTACAATACTGCCAATCTGAACATTTGGTGTTTCCATTATTTTATTCCTTTCTTATCCAATTCTTATTAAATTAATTTTATCTATCATATCTTGATAAAGTGTGTGACACTCTTTATCTTTTGTTAAGTACCATGAGTATATAGTCTGATTTGATAAATTAGTGTGCCAACCATACAGTAACAAATAGTCTTTCCCTTCATACCGTACCATTGTTCCCGGAGAAAGTCTTCCGACTCCAGGCACTTCCAGTAACTCTTTAATAATAAAGAAGTCACCTTTATAATATATGTCCTGTCCATTAACAGGTTCAGATAAGATGAGCTTTTCTATTTGTCCATCAGAGTCCATGTAAATTCTCCGGACAGGAAGGGTCCGGTTATATAAATCAGTAAATTTTAAGTCTGCTTTCGGCTTTAAAATTGAAGGAGGGAGAGGGGTGACCCCAATAAATTCTTCCTCAACAATCTCTGTATTCTGATTTATATAATTAAATATATCATCATCTTCTAAAAATTGATTGTCAACCATTGTCATTGTCCCCTGTTTCTGTAGTATCTGTATATTCTGCGGATACTGTCTGAGTATTAGCTCTCATAAGTATTGACTGAATAACTGACCTGACTCGTTCTCTTGCATGTGGGTCTTTTAACTGGGATACTATCGACGTTGTAGTATTTTCCTCAGTATAATTTGCTGTAAGAATCATAGTAAGACTATCGTCTTTAAGAACTTTAGAAATAATCTCATTAGACCTGGTAAGCAATGTCGTTATAACTTCGATTATTTCTCCGTACTGTTTCAGTGTTAAGTCATTTGTTGCCAGAGAACTGTTAATCTCATCAATAAATGAATCCTCTAATCTATCTAAGAACTTTGTCAGTTTAACAACCCTTGTAAGTTCATTACGAGCCTGAGCAATTAAAAATACTTTTAATTGGTCTTGAACTTTGTTAGAAGTTAATGCCTCAACTTCTTCAAGAGTTTGTTTGTCTTCTGCCAATATTGACATTAACTCGATATTAGTATTTTCTTTTGGAGTTAATTTATTATCTTCTGACATTTAAAGTTCTCCTCTCTCGGCTCTATACTCAGTAACCAGTTTATTCTCAAGATTCTTTGTTAATTGTTTTGTTAATGGGCTTTCTTTTTGATTATAGGCCTTCTTCAATTTAAAAAGAAATGCCTGTCTTGGTACAAAATTAAATGTGCGTGATACTTCTGTTGTAAAAGATACAACAAATGTACCTATATATGGTAACTCGATTGCGTAATCTTTGTCTTTATGTGTTTCATCATTTAAATATATCTCTAAAAATCTGTGGATTAAAAAGTTTTCGCAGGTCTTTAGTATTTCTTCTACTTCTTCTGTGCTTTTTCCTAAAAATTCAGCTACGTTTTCTGATAGAAAACGGGTTTCAATCCAATTTGTGTCTGTCCTCATGGTAAATCGTCCTTAATATCGAAGAGAGCTTCTTTGGTTTATCCCCCACCTTCTAATAAAATCACAAAGGGTGACAATTCCCCATCCATAAGAATCACAGTAATCCTTATCTGCAAGAAAATGATAATTTTTACAGTTCGAAGCAAAAGTAATAGTCCCGTCAATAGAAAAACCAATCTTAAAATAGATACCTGATTCTCTAAATTCGATTTTCAAGCTTCTTCCTGAGTAATTTAGCATGAATACTTTTCTTTGAACTGTATTCATATCAAGAGTTTCGTTTCCCTCAACAGTGATAGTTTCCGACGTCAACATAATAAATACTCCTTATGTGTTTTAATTTATTTTGTGACTACTATATACCTGATAAAAATAGAGTTTCGAGAATTACTAGTAAATTTTAATTTTTTTTCTTAAAATTTTAATGTCTATTTAAAAGTCATCTCTTTTGAATAGCTTCACAACTATATCATAAGATTTTGATACTAGCTTTGACAATCTCTTTATCAAGTATCCTCGTGTAGAAAGCTTTTTTAAAGAAAATTCTTTTTCCAGAGTATAAATTAAGTCGTCTACATCACCGTAATATTGTTCAGACAGAGTATTAAGTCTTTCTGAGATTCTTTTTGAAAGAATATCTTGGGGAGATTCTGGGTTTAAAAATTCGGAATGTAATTCTTGAATAACTTGTTCTATTTTATTTATATCCTCTACCTCCTGGTTTATATTCACCTAAAAATTTTTTCAATGCTATTAGCTTACTTCTGACTGATAATGATTCTTCAGCAGGTATTCCTGTTTTATCTAAGACTTCTTTCCACGGAAGTTCCTCAACTTCAGAATACTGATACACTAACAGCATTCTCAGTACTTCGTCTAACTCTTCAAATGTCGGTATCTGAATAGTCTGTCCTCCGAAATACTTAATAAGTCTTATGAAACTGTCATAGTCTGTAAGATAAAACAGTTCACTAATAGATTTGTATTTTGGATTATCTTTTAGCATATATAACAGTGCTGTTGCTACTGAATATATATCCTGACGATTTAGCTCATTAAAATTAACTCTCATAATAAGTCACTCTTAATTTTTTCATTAAAATTTATTATAAACATACGGACTTTTTCTTTATCGAATTCATTTATATTATAACATATAAATTTCCCTGAATAAAGGGAGGCTACTAATGATAGTTTAAAATTAATATACTTACATGTTCCTGGATAATATGGGCTCCTTTCCATTAAATAATCTATTACTGTATGAGCATTTTCCAAATAGTCTTCGTTTTCTACATCTCCAAAATGAACTTCTGAACTTTCATCTATAAATGTATCTACTATCTGCTGATACTCTACTGCATCAAATACTTCTTTTGTCCGGTATGTCCCAATGTGTTCTAATATATATCTTAATAGTACCTTATCAATATAGTTATTAACGAACTTAAAATAGCTGCCATTGATAATCTTCATCCAGATGTCACCGGCTAACGTATATGCTACTGCATCAGCATCATCACTTGAAATCTTATATTTTTTAAGTCTGATAATTTCAATGATTAAATCATGGAGTAACTTATAAATTTCTTCGTTAGTCGGGTCCTCTGTATTAAGCTGACGAATTTTTACGTTGTATTTATATAGTGTCATATCTCTACCTCGTTATCCAAACTGTAAAGATGACACCCCCTGATTTTTTGTAACAGTCAAAATACAATCATACGGGATATCAAAGTCTGTGTGGTGGGTAATAATATACATAGATTCTACGTCTGAAAACTTAGACGAAATCAGTGTGATTAATTTTTCTGCTCCTTGTATGTCTAAGTTATCAAACACTTCATCAAGTACTAATAGATTGCATGTAAATCCATTAGTTATTGATAGCATATCTCTTAAAGCAAACTGTACAGATAAATCTACTCTTCTCCGCTCTCCTCCGGAAAGATTCTCATAAAGAGTATTTCCTAGACTGATTAAGACCTTACTGCCAGATAGTTCTATCTTAATGTCTTTATCGTCTACTAAGTAATTACCATACTGCTGGGCTTTATATGACAGTAATTTTACTGTGTCTTCAAGAAGAACTCCTTTAAATTCACGAGAAGTCTCACGAAGTAACCAGTTTATACAGTCCAGAATATTTTGGTTAGTATCTTTATCATTAATAGACTGAGTGTATTTTCTGTTTTCTTCTATGATGTTATTCTCTATGTCTTTTATCTGAGTTTCCAAATTCTGAGAGTGTGTCTTTTGAGTATTAAGACTTGATATCTCAGAGTTTAATTTTGAGATATCATTTGCTAAATTCCAGATTTTAAAATCAGCTTGAGACTTTTCTTGAGACTTTTCATTTAGAATAGCTTGATTATTAAATAGCTTTGTCTTTAACAAACCAAGCTCATCATTCAGTGTATTTATATTATTTTCTAATTCTGCTTTATGTTTCTTAATATCTTCTATTGAGTCAAACGGTCTTTTACAAACAGGGCAAACTGTCTGTAAACTGTCGTGTTCTCTTACTGTCTTATTGAGTTCTTGCTGTTTAACAGAGATAAACGTATTAACTGAATTGACTATATCAGAGATTTGTTTAATAGTAACTTCAGTCTTTTCATTTTCTTTTGACAGCACCTCAGACTCCTCAGTATACATCGAAATCTGTTCTTGACACTTTTTAACTTTAAGGTCTATATCCTCAGAGCTTTGCTGATTTTCAATCAATGCTTTTAAGTTATTTAGTGCACTGGTGAAACCTGTTATCTTACCAGAACTCTCTTTCGATGAGAGTTCCAACAAGGAGACAGTAGACTCATACTTAGTCTTTTGTTTTGTTAATGAGTTCTGAATCTTTGTAATTTGTTCTGATGAACCAGACAATTCTTCTAATAATTCTTTTCTCTTTATCTGAGACAGGTCAGAAAATTTATAGGGTAACCCCTGTCCAAGCAAAACAATAGAACCAAGTACCTGAGCTGAAGAAATCGATAAAATACTACTAATAGCTTCTTGTGACTTCTTAATAGAATCAGAGATGAGTTCTCCATTCTCATAGACATAAATATTACTTCCATAAGTAGAGTGAGACTTTGCTCGTCTTATTGTATAATCAGTATTGTCTATTGAGAAGAAAAGCTCACACATGGTGCCGTCATCAGTAAAGCTGTTCTTAACTTCAGAGGCTCCTCTGAGTGTTTCACCGTATAACGTCCAAAGAATAGCATCAAAAATCGAGGACTTACCTGAACCATTTGACTGTGGGGGATTTGTCTCATTGTTAATACCTTTAACATAAACAATTCCCTGGTCTCTGAAACTTACATCAGCCTGACCAATAGAGAAAAAATTTTCTATTCTTAATCGTTTAAAAATTAAATTCATGCTTCTTTTTCAATCTTATCTATGATATCTAATATTGTGTTTATACTATACTTAGCAGGAGCTTTATCTTTAACATACTCTTTTAACTTCTCATATGGAGATTTTGAATATTCACCAAGAGATTCCTGCTTATCATTAAGTTCTTCAAACATGATTTGATTAGCAACAGACATCTGTTCTGGTAAAGATAAAACTCTTGACGCAGCTACTGCTGCGGTATCGTTTAATAAGTCTCTTACATCATTAACTATTCTTTGTGGAACTTTTATCTGTAAAACATAGTTTTGTTTTGACAAGCTAGATAAATAATTTTTAACTTCGGAATAGTTATTAAAAGAAAGTTTTCTGAATTTATACGCTATAGGATTTTCTATTAATTCTACTTTTAAAGTATCTGTATCAAGTATACCAATAGACGGGTCCCACTCTCCTCCACAAGAAGCAAAGTTTACTCCGGTAATGGAACCTAGATTCATGACCCTGTTTTTTATTAACCACTCTCCGTTATGAAGATGCCCGTTAATAAATAGCCTACAGTTACTGACAATATCTGATAACTCATATCCTGTCTTACTTAAGTAATTCCCGTAATTAAAATCCATAATATCGTTATGAGATAAAATAACGTCAGGCTTTGGGTCAAGAGAATTTAAATCAGTTAGTGTAGAATTATATGGTAATAAATAAAAGATACAGTCATCCAGATTAAGATACTCTGGTTTATTGTAGACCTTTTCAAAGACGGATAATGAATTAAAATATCCGTCTTTGTCTGACCTACAATGATTTCCTAATATAAATCTATGTCCATCAAGATTGCACTTACCTAATGCTGAAATTTCTTCTGATGTCAGATTAGGTTTATCTGTTAAATCACCAAGACAAAAGATTTCTTTTACTCCACGTTCAACAAATACTTCATTCATCCACTTAAAAGATTCTATTAAGTTCTGAAGTCTTCCTGAGAAAGAATCTTTCTTTCCAAGAATGATGCTGCTCGACTGAGAAAAATGAGCATCTGTATATAGTCCTACTAACATTAGTCTACCCACCAGCTACTGCTAAAATAAACATTTCCTATCTGGAACTCAGGAGTACAGCCATACCAGTTATGATAATAGTCTTTTCTAAAATACATTACTGAAGGCTTAACTGTAGTAATCCCTTCAACAAATACTTTATTAACTACTTCTTTTGATAACTCTGAAGGCTCTACTGTCCATAATCCAATATCAACAACCTCAAACATGTTCGGACGGTAAACTACATCTAAGACAGACTCTCCAAAGAGTCCGCTTGCTACAGCATTATAGATACAGCTTGCAATCACTAACTGTGCTTCATAAGATTCACCACCCATTTCCATGTACACTACTCTCGAAAGAACATCAAACTCTTCTTCTGATAAATTCATGGGTTCTCTCTGGTATTCTTGATAAGTGTACGGAACATATTCATATGAATACTCAATAGGGCTGTACTCATAATTGTTAATAGATACTGTTTCTGTATATTCGTATGGTTCATCTCTTAAAGTTATTGATTCTTCATACGGAACATAAGGTGTATCCCTGAGTTCTATTGACATATCTGGTTTTTGTATTTTACTTTCTTCTATATCTACTAATACACATTTATCAATAGAAGGCCCAGGATTCATGGTCGCATTCATCGGAGCTGCCAGTGACATAAATATCACTGCTCCTATTAAAAAGCACCCCATAAGTTTTATTCCTTTCATTTTATTTCCTCCTACTAATACTTAGTGAATATTAGTCTATCGGAAGATGGAGTTGTTCTCCTTCTTCCCAGTCTTTGATGCCAAGAATCTGCTTTATTGGCGTAGGTTTATTAGGTGTTAGCCAGAAATAATCTCTGTAATCAAGAGTGTTAGGAGATATCACCCCTGTAGGTAATGATATCTTTTCAAAATAAAGTTTATTCTTACATGTGTATATTCTTCTTGCTATATCGTCTTCAGGATTAGTAGACAAGAAAATTCTTGCCCAAGGACGTATACCTCTTACTATAGTTTTATATCCTAACTCATAAAGATGAGTTAACTGCTCTCTGACTTTGTCAGTTATACTGAATACAGTGTAATCAAAATCACAGTTAAATCCTATGAAATTAAGAAATTCAATAGCTTCAGGTGTACTAAGACTATAATGTCCGGGAATGATACAGTCAACATCAAACTTATAGAGAAGACCGTTTTCACAACAGCACCCACACTTATTGTCTTTATCATAAACCTCTATTGAATAACCATCAATAGCCTGTTCATGACAATTGCGATAGATATTTACTTTAATTCGTAATGACGGGTTTAGTTCATTTCTGATATCGACTGCAGAAGTCCAGTCTTTAATCATGTATAATGTCATAATATACCTCATATTTAATTTTAATAACCAAGCTTTCTTTGCTCTGATTATTATTTTAAACTAAAATAATTTATATGTCAATATATTTTCAGTATTTTATGTGTACTTTGCATGTCCCCTTCTGACGAGAAACACCTATCATAGAACTGTATGCTTTCTTTGGTATGAAGAGTTCACCCAGTGTACCGGGTTCTTCTTTATAATTCTCATCTAAAGTTTCAACTACAGAGTATACCTGTTTCCAATTATTAACTGTATCGTCTATTTCATCTTTATATCCTTTAAGATGCATTACACATTCAGTTAAGTCATCAGTAACTACTTGAATATCTTCCATATCTATTTCATGACCAAGAGAGTAACCTAGTGCAACATCTGCTCTGGCAGGGAGCCCCATTCTTGCAAGCGGGCTTTCCACCAATATCTTTTTTAAGTTAGTGACTACTTTAATTAACTCAAACGGAGGAACATCAACTTCTATTGAGTCATGAACATACATAACTATTAAAGACTTTAATCCTGTGTCCTCAAAGAATTTTTGTATATCCCAGACGACACACCCTGTTAAGTCTGCTGAGGTTCCTTGTATAGGATAGTTCTGAGCTTTTCTTAGTAGGCCACCAGACATATCATTCTTATCAAGCTTAATGATTCTTCCTGCTAACTCTAATGAAACTTGACCTGTTTTCTCTGCTTCTTTGTGGCGTTCTTCTACCCATTCCTGTACACGAGGATATGCTTCGAAGAATCCATCGAAAATAGATTGTGCATAAGTTTCATCACCATCACAGTAAGCTTTAGCAAAAGACTTAACAGATGAGCCATAAAGCAAACTGAATGTTGCACCTTTGGAGAATCGTCTTTCTGCAGGGCTGACCTCTTCTTTTCTGAATATCTTTTTAGCAGTTTCTGTATGGAAATCTTTACCAGACCTAAACAGTTCCAGCATGTTTTCGTCATGAGATATTGCTGCAAGTGCTCTGACTTCCATCTGAGAATAGTCAGGCATTAACATTGTTCCACCTTTAAATCTACTAATATAATACTTTTTAATTTGAGAACCTGCTGGGACTGTATGCTGAGCACTTCTCCAACGACCTGTTTCAGCAGTATTCGGATGCCATGAAGCATTCATTAAGTATGCCTCATTGTCTGAGCAGACGCCTTCGCTAAAAGGTCTGATTCTTTCAGTACATGGTTTACCAATGTCATTCTTGTTAATAACATAGACTGACTCATGCCCGACGACTCCGTCTATATAAGACGTAACTAGTTTTAAATACTTCTTAAAGAGTCTAAAGTTAATAAGCCATCTGAATTCTTCAGTCCATGTAGACTCGTCATCCTGATTAATACCCTGTATTAACAACGAATCATAAACTGTAATAACGCCTTCGTCATTAAAAGTATCAATCTTAACGGATTCCCTTTCTGAAAGAATCTTCTTAATCTCTGGGTTAGTAACTTCTTTCTTATATAACTTTAAAAGATTTTTAAATCCTTCAAAGAATTGTTTTCTTACAGTCACCCAGTTATCTGGAAAACTTTCTTTTAACTTGCTCTCATCATAACACCAAGACGCCAAGTCTAAAAATTTCTTTTCTATGGCTGTTAGTGTATCGGATTTAAAAGTTCCACTGGTAGACAGTAAATGGAGTTTCATAATTTTCCCACTGACCATTAAGTCAGGAGACATGAAGATTGCTTTTGCAATAGGAGTTGCTTCTTCTGAAGACGTTGGGTTAAATAACTTTTTCAACTCTTCGATATCAGTTAGAGACTCTACCTCTTCATAAAAGAACTCTTTTATCTTTCTTTCATACTCATCTTTATAAGAATCGGGAATAACTATAGAAAAGAGCTTGTCTTTAGTAACTCGTTTTCCCTGATATTTTACAGTATATTTATCAGTAACCCTGTCATAACTGACATCATATCCCTGACAATTAGCAATAGCAGGGTAGTAATCTGACAGTAATACTGGTCTGTATTTAGCTTCACTGCTTTTAATTATGTGAGGTTCAAAACAGGGTGAAGTCAATAAGAATTTTATAGACTCCAGGGCTTTCTTTAACAGTAACTGTTTATCTCTGTCAGCAGATTCTTCATCCCAGTACAGTCCATTACGTTCCATGATATATGCAACATAGATATGTTCCAGCCAATTATGATAACCAACGTGGAGGTCAACTTTATTTGTTGAATTAACTTCCATTAGTTTAAAGAAATAATCTTTTAAGTCATATGTTGCAAGAGCATCGACTGCTCCGTACTGAGACAGAATCCTATCGGGTATCCAGTTATATGGTATCGTAGAATCCTGGATACCGCCTCTATTAACTGTTGCAGCTATCTTTCCTGAAATCAGAATGCCAAGATTATCAATCTCCTCATCGTTATACATGTCTATTAACATAGAGTAGAGTGAATCTATAACACCGCCAACTTCATTCTTATCGTCGTCTTTTAGTTTAAGATATTCAGGTGAATCTTTAAGTTTAAAAATAGAGGTTCCTCTATTAATAAGAGAGTACAGAGATTTAAATTTGTCAGGGCCCATCCCTATTCTGTCAATAAAGAATCTAATACCTGAAATATAATCACTAAGATTTGTTTCCCAGTCAGGATACTCAAGATTTGTCTGAGCCTGATACTTAAGACCTGCAGAATCCTTTGGGTTTCTTAATAGCCTAGCCATTACCAAAGTATCGTCAGCTTTATCAAAGCCAATTTCATAATGTTTACAATACAGTGTATAAGGTCTTTCATACATTGTATTATGTATAATCAATTTCTTCTTCTCAAAGATTTCATTGATTAAATAATCCCAGATTTTATTCTCTTCCTCTTCTGGCATATGCCATTCAAGAGAGTCAATAGAAACATAAACTCCTGAAGTTTTATTACTGATAGAGAATCCTATTATCTTACTTCCTCTGAATAGTGGAGGTCGAGCATTTGTTTCAATATCGTATGATACCTGAGCATCATTTGAGAATCTGGTCTCACAGATATTTTTAAATTCTTCAAATGAATGAGCATTAAGAACTTCTTTAGACTCTAATATATCAACATAAGTACCATCGATTATCCGGGAAGCAGTGAATAAACCTTTTGCAAAAGTTAGTACCCTGTCTTTGTTAGTTAAATCCTGAATAAGTTCTTCCGGGTCTTCTAAGATAATAAGCTTATAAGTATGCCCAAGAATTTTTATTTTATTTACACCGGTAATATTTTTAGCCTGTCGTTTCGAGTTAGTGAAATAAGAAACTGCCTCATCTCCGAATGCTACGATAACCTTTGGAGATGAACTATTTATATCATCATAAACAGAATCTCTTGACTGATATTTTAAATTTGCTATACGGGTTTTGTCTATTAAGTTATAGGAGCCAAGGAAAGAAGTAACGAATTCTCCCTTTTTTCCAGACATGGGAAATATATCTGTTGAGCTAAAACTAATTAAATATATTTCCGAGTTGGTTGTTCCTCTGAAATCCATGTTATCCTCACAAAATTATAAATTTAATCTATTCGTCTGCTGTCTCTTAAAATTTCTATTGCTGACTGCTTTAACGAATCAATACATCTTATATAAAAAGTAATTAACTCTTTTACCTGTTCATATTTTTCTACCTGTTTCGATAATGCAATAAACTCTGCATTACTAACTCTTATCTCAGCCTCTATGGCTGCGTTACTTGGTCTTCCCATTTTAACAAGTCTTACATACTGAGCATCATATGATGCCTGATAAGACTCCTTTAACTTAGAAATTTCTCTGCTAAGTAAAAAATAAAGAGTCGAAAGTCTTGGTTTAATATGGTCAGTCATTAACATAATGGTCTTACACTCTGCAGCGATTGTCGGAGCAGAAGATGCTACTAATTCACTGGCTTCTATTATTAATTTATACTCGTCAGAATTTTCTGAAAATATTTCTTTTAACGTATCTTCAAGTCTCATTTTGTCTCCTTAAATAAAAGTCTAATATAGACTAGGGAAAACCCCTAGTCTATATTATTGTCTTCAGTAACTTCCCCAGTTTCTTCATTAACTGTTCCAAATAACTGGCTTATTTCGTTCAGTGTATTTTCAATACCGTTATTATTAGATAAGTCAACATTTACTTCTGAGTTTAAATCTTCATAGGTCAGTCCTAAGTCCTGTATTAAATCTTTTTCCAAAGAATCTTTTACTGTCTTACAAACTTCTCTCTGAAGAGTATATTTTTCTGATACCATATCTACCCAGATAAGTCTTAAGAACTTTAAGAAGTCCGGATTATTCTGAGCCATCTCGTAAACATAACTCTTTCTGAAGTGTGGAATAAATCCTCCAAACTTATCCCAGTATGCTTTATACTTAGTATAAGCCCAAGGTTCTATCTGCCACCATGCAGCCTGTTTAAAGACTCCCAGTTCTATTATCCAGTCTACGAGACTTACTGCTCTGTTTATGATACCGCCTTCTGTTATGTCAAGAGTCAGAGGAATGTTATTAACAATAGGAGAAATCTTACTCTTAGTCAATGACAGTGTACTGTGTTTAACTGTAGCGAAGACTCCTTCGAAATCTGTCTTACCACCATTAACTTCAAGTCTCAGATGAATATCATGCTTTAAAGCATTCCCTCCTGAGCTTGTAATTCCTGGTTTCCATCCTCCAATTTCTGCCATAACCTGATTAAGAAGTACTAATAAGACGTTTTGTTTTTCAATCAACGGGAAGATAACATTAAGTGATGACTTAATAATTCTTGCTTTTTCCGCCATACCACCTGCATACATGTTACCTTCTTTTGACTGAAGTCTCGAGGGGCTAGCCGCAATAGTGTCCCAAAGTATCATAACAGGAAAGCCTTTGTATTGTGGATTCTCAGTCATCTTATTAATAATCTTAATAATCTGTTCGAATCCGTCTTCAAGAGTTGCTGCTCCCATTCTGGGGGCTCTCATCGGGTCTACTCCTAACTGACGTAGTCTTGAATCATCTGTCGATGCTTCAGTATCAATAATAAACGCTACTCCATCAGGGTACTGTTGCTGAAAGTTTCCCAATGTCTCATACATTAAAGAAGATTTTCCTGATGCGTTAGGGCCGAACACCTCCAGTATAGCTCCCAATGGTAAACCTCCTCCAAGTAAATCATTAAGAGCATATACAGGAGTTTCTACTTTTAACTTATCAGACAGAGAACCTTTGCCTACTTCTCCATCCTGTCCAATAAACTTAAAGTCTGTCCCGCTGATTAGATTAGAAATCAAAGAATCATTTGGAATACTTAATGGCTCTGTTGATTCTTTCTTTGGTCTTGCCATTATTGTGCACCTGCCTGAATACATGTCAGTTCATGTGGACAAACTATACACTTAGGAGTTCCGTCCTGATGCTGTCCATAGCATTCTGGCTTCCCATTAACAGGAGCAGTCTGATTAACAGGAACGGTCTGAGAAACTGTATTTCCCATATTCGGAAGAGGAGTCCCTGTATTAAATGCAGGAGCCCCTGCAAATAACTGTTTTCCTGTTATAACATTTGGTGTTTCTTGTTCTGATGAAAGATAAAACGGCAGGTCATCTTCGTTAATGTTATTGTTATTAACTGGTGCTTGAGCTGGCATAATATTAGGTGATGCAGGAGCTTGTACAGGTGTGTTTAAAGTTATAGGTTCTATTGTTGCAGTATTCTGATTTGGTACTCTCGGTGCAATATATTTCTTATAGATTGTATTAACAGTCTCTTTAACTTGTGCATCGATTTCTGACGTTATCGAGGAAGGAAGAACCTGTTCATTAAGATTTGGCATCTCATCAAGCATCTTTGTATACTGTTCATTTGTTAAGCCTGATTTATAAGCCATATACGGCACAAGCACTGTAGTGTACTTATAATCAGAGCTACACTGTATCTGAAGGAACAGTCCCTCATCTGCAGTACAAAATGCTCTTTCCATTCCTGACGGTGACTGACTTACTGCCTGTATCATAGCATTAATCTGAGTGTAAACAGACCACGGATACATAAACAAAATAATATCACCGGGTTTAAGTGGTGTCTTATGTCCCTCACCACCAACTTCAATCGGGTTAGTAGAAGACATATACTGTGCAAAAGATATTCCTCTGGTCTTTGACAAAGACTTTCCAAGTAAATCTTTTCCGTGAACAGCAGTCACTTCATTAAGTAGTTTACATATCGGGCATTCCATGCCATAAGTTCTGTAACATGCTACTTTGTTTCCTTCAAAGTCATGTCTGTTTACTGGTCTTGCTATCTGTCCTGACTTTGGGTTAAAAAGAATTTTAACCACTATTGTTTCACCTTTTGGAACATATACCAATGGGTAGGGGTATTTTACCCCGTTTTCTGCTTTTGTTCCATTAACTGTCTGTGTTGCGGCATTAATAGCCGAAGAAAAATCGTATGCCATCTGGCACCTCCGTAAAATAATAATAAAATATATAGAGACTACTGCGTATATAAATATACGGTTCGTTAACTCACTCGTGTATTTGGATTTATTTTATATGTCTTATCCTTAACTTCTTTACCTTTGCCTTTAACGTATTCTTTTATCCAGATTACTTTACCATTTTTATAATGTCTGTAATGTCCTCTTACATCAAACTGTCCATTAGGTTTAGCATGAGAACCTTTACGAGTTACCCGAATATTATCAGAAGAAGTTCCTTTAATAAGATAAACTATTCCATCAGATTTAGATTTAGATTTCTTTTTAGATACATTCTTTTTCTTGTTATTCTTATTAATAGTCTTTTGAGTTCTGTCTGTAGCTTCTTCAGGGGCACTATACTCATTATTGTAAACCATAAGAGCCATTACAAACTCATATAACATTACACTCGCTCTAGCATGTCGTGTAAAATGGTTAGCAAATTCTTCACCATGGCGTGCGTATGCTTCTTTAAATTTATCAGGAATTTTTATATCAATAAGATTCAATTCGAAGTTTTCATCATATTGATATTTCAATTTATAATTAATCTTAACTCCATAGTTTTCAAGAAACAAAACAGCTAGTTTATTATCTTCTCTGATATAAGTAATTTCCTTATCACCTTTATCACCACATATAAACTTAATTGCTTTCATAGGACAGACCTTACGGGCTTCCGCAACAAAGTCAGTGTGCTCGTCTCCCCATCTATGTAAATACTCAAGAGCCTTTTCAGTAAGAATAACTTTATTCATAATATCCTTTAAAATATCACTTAATAATGGTTGATATAATATTTAATAATGGCTGATATAATATTGCTTTATTTAATTGTTCTGCGTACTCTTCTTTACTTAAGTCTGCTGCATCTCTATCATCTGGCATTAATACTTCATAAATAGGAGTGTCTGGTATTAACGAATATAATAACTCACATGCTTTGTGGCTTTCTTCTTCTGCACCATAGTCATAATTAACGTAAACTCTTTTTGGCTTTTTCTGAGCAATCTGTGACGCTTGTTCTATTGATAGGGTCTTTCCGAGTGATGCTACCGCATGATACCCTGCTGCTATTGCTGTCAATGCTCCCTCAACCAATATTATTGTATCATACTTTTCTATTCTATGCAAGTTAAATACAACAAATTTTTTATTTATTCCTTTTGGATTATGATATTTTGGTTCTTGTCCAATAAAACTTCTTGCAGAATAAGTGTCAACATATACTTCTTTATATACCTGATTTGGTATTATTATCCGTCCAAACTCTTGACTAAAATTCCCAACACGTAAATCATAATACTTCATTTGCTGTTCGGTAAATCCTCTGTTAATTAGATACTCAACAGCAGTATCATTAGTGAATATCTTATCAATAGGAATTTTTAACGGATACTTTTCTGTTTCAAGAGCAGATGAAATTGACTTAATAAATTTATCCGTATCAAGTTCTTCAATGTCCGGTTCATAAACTTTATCATGATTTATGTTAGTTCTGGAGATTACTCCAGAATAACCACATCTAAAGCAATGGAACTTAAAAGACTTAGTATTAACATATAACTTTCCTTTGGTATCCGGGGTTCCTTTCCTGCCTACACAATAGGGACAGTGATATATTAACTCACTATCCCCATTGTCACCAACAGGATTACTTCCAAACTTTGCGGATACTTGATATGGTATTTTTACTTTTAACTCTTTATACATTATTTTTAGGCCCTACTGGATTTAATTTTAACTGGTCTTTTAATATATTAAATTCTGCTTCGTCTATTTCTTCCATATGACATCGTGCATAGTCAGTTTTAATTCTAATAATACTGCCCTCTTCTCCTTTACGGGCTTTAACTAGATGCAAACTTCCTATTTTCGCTCCACGTGTTTCTGTATTAAAAGTAAGCATTACATCGACACACTGTTGCTTTTTACTGGATTCAGACGCACCTTCAAGAGGTATGATAGAGTAATTCCAATAAATCTTAGAAGGCTGAGATGCCACTAAGACAACAGATTTAGTTAACCGTGCCAGTCTTTCCAATGAAGAATACAGAGTTCCTCCATCTTCATATAAAGACTTGCCTTCCTGTAATAGATTATCTGGATAGTCTATTATTATCATATCAAAGTCTTTTTTATTTTTAGCTTCCAGTCTGTTAATATTTTCCATCAACGAATTAATAGTCAATGACAGTGAGGGGTAAGACAGAATAGCTATCCTGTCAGTTATATTATTATATTGCTGATTACAAAACTTAACTATCTCCTGTTGTTTATCCAGAGAAATTCCTATGAGAGAACCTTGATTAGTATTAGACATACAGGACAGGTATCTTATATAACCATCGTAATTAACCATGTCTCCTATAAAGATATGCAATACGTCAAACCCCTGTTTTGCTGCACTAACACCTTCATTTATTAAGAACATGGACTTGCCTGTTCCTGGAGGGGCGACAATCATATTAACTGTACCTGGCTGCCATCCGCCAAACATAAGACAATTATTAACTGTAGGTATAAATGATTTAATAATTTTTGACTGGTCTTCAGAACCAATTGCAGATAAACGTGCTTCTTTCACCTGATTAACATCATTCATTGTAAAAAGATTTGATGTATTAAAATTGATATCTAATGATTTAAGAACCTGAGCAACTATCCCTATGTCATTACTGTTGTTTTTAAATTCAGTAATGACTTTAGGAAGTCCCTGCATTAACCGTATGTTATAAATAAAACTTGTCATCTTATCATACAGGAATGCTTCATCAGCTTTCGGCATTTCATATAGCCTGCAAACTGTATCTTTTACCTCTGCCAATGTCACTCCTGCTGTTAAAGAATAACAGTCATCAATTGTTATTAACATCTCATTTAATGTCGGGATAGAATTATATTTTTTATAATAAACTGACAGTGCTTTATAAATAACTTTACATGCACCATCACGAAAATAACTATCATCTATTTCATCTTTTGTCTCTGAAAAGAAATGAGAATCTTTTAGTAGACCTGTGATTAGCTCTTCCTGTAATTCTTTAGTAACATCCATAGGATAATCCCTCCATTTTATTTAATCCCCTCTAATTTCTTAAATTTAGTTTCTAGAGTATTTAAGTCTATATTATCAAAGACTAACTCTTGAGGAATGTTAATAGTCTCCAGATACAGCTGCCGTCTTTCATGGCTATGTTTCTGCAGAACATAACTTCCTTCATCTGTAAAGTCTATTAAGTAAGCATATTTACCTGTTTTAGACTTTCTGAGTACTCTTCCGAGTCTCTGAATAATCCTTCTGTCTTTTTTACCTCCTCCTGCCAGTATAGTAACATCAAGACTTGAGATGTCTACTCCTTCATCCAGATGTGATGTCCCTATTAATACATTGATTTCTCCGTTCTTGAGCTTGTTAAGCACTTCCAGAGATTTTTCTTTTTTATATGTAGGGTTTATATCACCGAAAAGTGTGCACTGAAAACCTGATTTACTGTCGATAGTATATCCAATTCCCGCTCCAAAGGACATTCCGTGTGCTACTATTCCTTTATTAAGAAGCACCTTTGATAACAGAAAAGCATGTTCTTTCTCTGATACGAGAATCAAAACTTTTCTACCATAGTCACTGAACAGTTTTACAGTATTCGCTATTAACTCAGTTCGGGATTCCTGCATTATACCTTCTTTTACTAATTTGGGATAATCAGTTTCGTCGAAACCATCTGGTAGTTTTATCTGGTTACTAAGTCGAAAAACTATTGGCTGTGCGATTATCCGATTTTTAATATAATACGAAGGGTCCATATGCATCAGCACTCTTCCTGCACTTCCAACTATTAGAGCAGTGTCATAAGATACACCTCTGATATCAGGCATAGTAACCTCTATTGGGTCTATAGAAAGTGCAGAAAACCCAAATGCATATTCTACATTAGGCAATAAACTATTTAATTCATTCCATGTATCACATTTTAAATGATGGCATTCATCGTATATTATCAAGCCAATGTCTTTTAAGAAACTCTTATTGTTATTTTTCTGAGAAAACCTAATTAGTGAAGGAACCAATGCTGTAGTAATATCAGCAGTAATTCTCGTAGACGGATGTCCGAAAGTACTGAAGTTCATGTCATTCTCTTTGAATGAAGTTTCAATATTTTCTACTGTACTAAGTGTAGGAGCAATAACTAAAGCCTTCAATCCTGGATTTGCGTCCTGCAATATCTTAATAACAGAAGTTATTATTGCTGACTTACCTGTCGCAGTAGGCATCTGAATGACTCCTCTTCGTGCAAACAAGCACTTTCTTACAGCAATACACTGGTCATCTCTTAATGGAAATGTTTTTAACGTATTTCTTATTTCTTCCAGAGAGATATCCGGAGATTTATATTCTTCCGGAACCTGATAACTTACTCTGTATTCACTAGTAGGTATAAGGGTGAGAAGTCCTCTGGAGAAATGTATTGAATTCTGTGTTTCAGTATAAAGTTTCCTCAGCTCTCTTACTGTTTTTAATTTTTTTCCTTTTTGTCCAAACGATGCCAGGTAGTCTGGCATGACTACATTCTCAAACTTATAGAGATAAGTCTTTACAAAATCTTCCCACTCAGGGTTTTGTTCTTTTATTATAGTTACAATATTCTTTTTTATTACTATTTCAATCAAAATTAAACCTCTAATTATTAATAATCGTTAACGTCAAAAAATACTATCTGGTGTCTGTTGCTGAATAAACTTACAAAAGGACATACCTTTGGTAAGAAAAGTCCGTCTACTGCTGGACTTACTAAGTCTGTTCGATAATCTGCAGATGAAATCTCTGCAAAAATAACATTATTGAGTTCTGAATTAAGTGGATTACTCTCATATGAAGAATACCCACACTTATCTTTATATTGACGAGATGTTAGTATTCCATCTATTGCTGTGAATAATCCATAATAGGGTATTTTATATACTTTTATACCATATACAGACTCAATTAGTTTCTGTGACTGTTTCGTGTATATCTGACACACCTTTTTAGTTTCAATAAAATCTTTTTCATATACTGGCTCTGTTTGGTCTAAACTTAAACACGCTTCTAACAATGCTTTTAAAGCTAACGCAACTTTTTCCGGACCGTTTTCTGCCAAATTTTTATTTATTGTATCGATTCTTTCTTGAAGTTTACTTACTCTTTCGAATCTAAGAGTTTCATAATACGCTGTTATAGAAACTTCAGGTATAGACATAAGTAAACCTCTCTGAATATTTAATAGATAGTGTAGAAAAATAGAAAATCTTTAACAGGTATTTGTTTATTTAAGACTGCATCTAATATTATAGCACATAAATCAGAATGTTCAACCTCATATTGAGAATTTCCTGAAAAATTTTTTTCAAGAAAGTCATCTACTGTTATCTGAGATGAAAATATCTTTTGATTTGGATTATCTGTTATATACATATTACCTTTCTTCTTAATAATGCCTGCTGTTTCAAGAACTTTTATAGCAGTATCATAAGAATGTGTCTTAGCTGTTGCAGTATCCAGATAAAGGTCTATATTATTAACTGTATCCTCTATTATATCTTTGTCACCTGTGTCTTTTTTCATTGATGCCTTATGAAGTTTTGTCATTGTCATGTAATTTGACATTCCGTACATCTCAAAAGTCTCTTTTTTAAAATTTATATACAAGACATACTGAATATTATTATCAGAATAAATAATCTGATTGACTGGCTTCAGTTCTCCTGTTAAATCAGAAAGAACAGTATTCATTTTCTCAAAGATAGGCAAGACTTCATTAAGCCATTTATATGTTTCCGGTGTTATACATATAAACTCTTTTGTACTGCTATCAATATAAACAGATAGAGTTTTTAACTTCAATTCTGTTTTAACAGGGACTCCATACTTAATCAGAGTCTCAACTTCCTGTAAGTTCTTATACCCTAAATCTGTAAATAACTTTCCAATATAGTCTTTTGTAGTAGTGTATATTTTATTATCAATCTTAGACTTAATAGCAAAGTCTTCTGGCATTAAAACAAAATCTTCTGGATTTATTTCTTTTAAATTCTCAATCTTCATATTCTATATCCCACAGTGTTACCTCTACCCGTGGTTCCTCGGAGTAGAACTTAAGTATTGTGCACTCTACTATTTGTGCATCATCTTTATATGCAATTTTATTTAATGAGTCTAATACAATTTTTATTATATTATCAACATCTGGTTTCTTTGTGGGTCTTAACTTATTCAGAAGCATTAAAAAGCGATTTTTCTTTGTTGATGATTTAGGTATCTCATAATATGCGAGTATTTTTACTCCTAAAGGAGTATTCTCACCGAAGTAATATTTATTTTTATAAGCTTTCTTTACAGACTTTTCATAAGCTACTGTCTTAGCAGGTGTATATGTATGCTTATAAGAGAACCTTGGTCTGCCTTTTCCTGTTGGTTTTCCTGTAATAGTAAAATTAACCTGCATGTTATTCACTAACTTCCTCTGATTCAAACTTTTTTATTTTAACCGGTGTCTTAAAACTTTTAGAAAAATATTCAGTAGCATCTGATAAAACATTCTCTTCAGGCTTATCTGATTCTATGGTATAAATAAATCCTGATTCGTCTTTATATTTACTTAATTTAAATTCAATCGTATATCTTTTCTTGACTTTTCTTTTCATTCTACAGCCTCTATTCGAGATGCTATAAAAAGAATATCACACGTTTCACACTACTGTCAATAACTTAATGAAAAAAAAAGAAAAAAAAATGGGCAGCATCTGCTGCCCATTAATAGACCTTTAAACATATTCATAAAATTTTTGTTCCCAAGGACCATAGTGCTTAAACTTTAGAAGATTATTAACTATTTCTTCATGACCGTATTTCTTAGTATACTCTACATGTCCAAGAGCATAGTAGACTTCTCTTGGAAGTCTCTGTAAATTTACCGGAGCTGTTAAGTCAATCACTTCTTCATTGCATTCTGCCCAGGCATGTACATACTTAATACCATTAAGTACTCCTTGTCCAGTTACTATCCCGTGGACTAGAACCCAGTCTTGATTATTCAAGGCTGCAAGCACCGCCACTTCAAAACACTTTCCATTTTTATTTTCTTCAGGAATATTACTTAAGTCTCTATTCATATTTATCTCCAGCCCCATTTCGTTTTGGTATGGTAGGCATCAGCAAGAATTTCTTTGAAATGATGAAAACGCATAGCATTTTCACCCCAGCCTGCATAGCCGTAAATAGTATTATCGTCATAGTCTCCGATAAGGTTGAGCAGTTGACCTGCTGTACCATAGGTGAGCTTGCACTCCATGTCAGGTGCCCATAAGAAATCAATGACTTTGCCATATTTCTTACGATTTAATTGATAGATTTGTTCTGTTCTGGCATCATATTTTTTAAATCCTGGGTCAGTGAGTTGAATATCATAGTAGTAGTCAGCAAGTAACATGTAGTGTTCCTTAATGTCGTCAGGACAAAGCCTTGCAATGGTTGTTCGTAAACGATAAAATCCTCCTGCCCCAAGGTCATGACTTAAATTTTTTGAGTAGATAGTAAGTCCCATATTATTTCTCCTCTCGTAATTCCAATGATTATTTTTATTAAGTCTATAAACTTCTCATTCACTTTGCAAATCTTCAGCAAGAACAACGTAGCTGTCCGCAAGACATTCGTTCATAAACACCCAAAATTCTCTCGTAGGGTGCATATACGAAGGATATTCACGTTTCAATCTGCCTTCTGATTCGAGCATTGACATTATACTCTGTTCTTCAGGTGATGTTTTGGCTCTCTCGATACGAGCATCATTGAGAGCACAATCGCACAGATACGGATATAGCCTCAATTCATTTTGTGTGAACTCTCGTCCCAAATACTGCTCTGCTTTCTTTTTCAGTTCTTCAGTCAAACAACCTCTTAATTTTTCCATTATATTATTTCTCCTCTCTTTCCGGACTTGAGACCGGCAACATTTTGTTGGTAGCATTAACGCCCACAAGGGCGTCTCTCTGCATTAAGATTAAATTATCCACCATTTGCCTCTGCTTTTAACTGCATATGGCTCAGCTGTTGGTACAATTATTTTTTCTCCATCACGTGTTAAAACTCTACCACGTGATTCAATTTCTTCAGTGTGTTCTGATAAGTAGATGTGTGGAGTGTGCCAGTATTGGTAATTATCCCATGCTTCCACATGTCTTGAAGCAATCTGTTTTGCACCTAAGAGACTGTCACTCTCACCATACCAAATTGATTCATACTGACCCCCTATTACTTGATACTTTTTCATTTGATTCTATTACTCCTCATTTAATTCTTCTCCAACTCTTAGGCACAAGGGGTTTGAGTTATAGTTGTCAGTAACTCCCCATGAATTAATATACTCACCATCTTCGATGGACCACTCTACATCTTCCATAATAGCCTCTTCGTCTGGAAGAGTTGTTTCATCTGCTGTGTCCTTCTCTGCATCCAGAAGTTCTTTTCTTAATGCCTCACATTCAGCAATAAACTGAGCAACTGTTTCCTTTCCCTTTTCTGTTAGTGTATATGTCATATGCCCTCCTTGTCAATATCTCTCAACATCTTTCATTAACTCTGTATTAAACTTATATAAAGGATACTCACAAAAGCCACTGAATCCTGTGAAGCCCATAGGAGTTCCCAAGTTATTCTCTTTAATAAACTCCTCTGCCCAAGGACAATTGTTAGTATCTACGAATGCGTACTCATGATTTGCCAGAGTATTGCTTGCTTCAATATTAACTGTTAGTGTCGCAAACGGATTGCCATCACGCTCTTCTAACAGAACTGCAAGGGTCTTATTATTAACATATGTTGATTTAAACGGGGCCACATCATAAGTTTTGTTATACAGTTTTAACTTCATATTAAGTTCTCCTTATCTCTTTTTTTAGTTTATACCATATGCTGCTCTTGTTTTATCAGGGTCAAAGTCCCATACCTGACAACTAAAGTCAAAGCTCTCATCGAAACTGTTAAACTTTTTTGTAAAGGTAACATTCCCATTTTTATAGACTTCGTATCCATGTACTCCAAATTCTTTTGGAAAGTCTGAGAAAAGATAGTTAAACTCTAAGTCAGGGTATTTCTTTGATAACTCTGTAATAACTTCCCTTGCAGGTGTACGGAAAGTAAAGAATCTCAGTTTGCCTTCTTTAAACTCTGAGTCCACAGGAATATAACGTGTTCCCCACTGGGTTACTGTGCTACAGTTGGAATCAGGTGAAATTATTTTACGAAAGTCTATAAGACTATCTTTAGAGGAGATGCTGTTAAACATCTCCTCTATTCTCTTCGTGTCGCCGAAGACTACTAACTGATTCATTACAGTATCTTTAATTACAAAATACGGATTATTCATATTAACTATTCCTCATCATTATCTTCAAAGTACCCTGTTTCTACAAGGGTTAACTGACCATCTTTATTTTCATACTTTCTGTATTCAGTATCTGCATCATCATCGCAGAGGAAAGTTATGCTCTCATCTGCATAATGCTTACACATATATTCCATAATCGGCAAAGGTTCACCCCATGCTGTTTCAAAAGATACAGATAACCTGTCTCCCTCATCTTCACGATAAGTATCCACGGCATTCCATTTAGTTCCCCAGTTAGCATATCTCCATTCATACCAGTCAGTAAATCCATACTTACGGTAGTTATTCACTAACAACTCACCATTATCATAATTCGGTGTATCAGCAGATTCAAGATAATAACCAAGTTCCTTCCATGAATACTTACTAATTAATTTACTTTCAGGTTTCTTTAAAACTTTCTGAATAGAAAGACTGTTTCTTTCTGACAGGTAGTAATAAATATCTGATACATTCTGTACATAATTAACTACGACGTTATTAAGTTCTTCAGGCTGTGGAACAGCCTTGTTAAAATCAAACTCTCCTTTTTCATTAAGAAAAGATTCAATCATTTCATAGTTTCCTATGATTACAGTTCTTGTCCAGTTAGGCATATCATTATCTCCTTTAACTAAAAAATTAAATATTAATAGTGGATACTCTCTACTGTTAGTGGAGTTCCCTTGTAGAGAACTCTACACAATTTCTGCAAGTTCTTCCAGCTTTTCCATTGCTTTCATCATGCGTTCTTTCGCATCTTTAACCATGAAGTTATCATCAGGATTTTTGTTGCCACACTCTATGGCTGTTTTCCGTAAGTCCACATACGTTATTACCCTATCGAGATAATTGTACATCGCATCTTCACGTTCAGTTAATCCTTTTCCCTCTTTTTCTTTTTCTTCTTTTTTCTCTGCAAGAGAAATATACCGTTCCTTTATTTTTCTATATTCTGCTGTTGTCATGTTGTTATCTCCTTTTTTTGTTTTTATTTTGCTGTGATTTATAAGTTTCTGTCGAACCAAATGTTGATGGTTTTACCGTTCAAGTCAGTGGAATAGATATGACTTGGTACTTCATTTGCCATATCGTCCATCACAGGCTGAAGGCAATGCTGGAAGGCGGTGTAGTTATAGTCCATGATGTCGTAGATTTCTCGGGCAACAAATCCGATTGCCACAGATTCGACTGCATCTGCTTCTACTTCAGCTGGAATGAACATGTCATCAGGAGAATCGATTTTGTCGAGAAGGCCAGTGATTTCTTCTTTGGTCAAGCCGTCTTGTGCTTGTTTTTCCAGGAACGCAGCATGGATAGTCATGTTATTTTTCACTCCTTTCCTTTCTTGTTCGTTTTGTTTTTGAATATTATCATTCAATTTTCCGTTTGTTATGTTTTTTTCAATCCAGTCCTCTACTGTTGAAATCTCTGACGGAAACCCTGATTCCGTTTCAAATATGGTTAGTCCGTTTTTGTCTATTACAGCAAAGCACCATCCCTTATATTCTATCTCACAGCCCTTGTAGTATTTGACAAATCCTGTTCTCATTTGTTATCTCCTTTTCTTTCTTATTTGTTTTATTTTTGATTTTATTATTACTCTATCTCTAAAAAGCTATCGCATCCTTCATCTTTATTAGCATTTACATATGCCTGTATAATATCTTCCCAGAGAAGATTATCAGCTACGTTGCAGTCATGATTTTCACTGAACACTTCAGCAAGATAATCATAATCAAACTTACCTGTAAACTTAGTAGGGTCAATCCCTCTAGCTTCTAAGTAGTCGTCTACATGATTTACTGCATCCATTACAAAGAACTCATGCTGAACTTCTCTGAAGATTTCATACCTGTCTTTTTCTATTTTGTTGTCCCCTTGTATCTTATTGATGACATCAGGGTAATAAGTTTCAAGATACTTCTTAATAGCGTCACCAATATCTGCTGTGTTTTCAATGTGATATTTAGCACCAGTTGCATTTTCGGTTCCAATCCAAATCATTTTATTTTCTTCGGAAATTTCAATAGTGAATACATGTTCTTTACTCATAAGTAATCTCCTTGTATTATATTAGTTATTTTATTAAGTTGTTAATAGACAGGCTGACGCCTGGAGACTCAAATCGAGTCTCCAAGTGCCATGCCAGAGGTCTGATACTCTACGATGTTAGCACATCTGTCTACCAGCGGTTCGGGAAGAGGCAACTTCGCTCCTCCGACTATAAGGTTCATTGTTCCGATGATTTTGAAATCAGGGTGAATCTTAACCTTTTCACCGAAGAGGTCAATCTCTTCTTTACCATCGAGTATCCCTTGCAGGAACTGGAGTGTACCCATCTGCAGGAGGTTAATCTCATCAAGAACGATTGTTCCTCCTGAAATCAGAGCGTTATACAGACAGTTCTTTCTGTATATCGGAGAACCATTATTCGGGTCATAATCCCTGAACAGGTCACTCGGGTACTTATCTGCTGCACACACTATGCACCCTGCATAATTCGGAGCATGTGTTGCATCATAAGTCTTACCTGCTCCTGCAGGGCCGTAGTAAATCTCAAGCCTTGTATTAATACGAGGCTTATTAGGTATCTGTTTTAACTCTGCGAGGAACTGATTGAACTCATCGTTCTTCACTTTCTCTCTAACAGCATCCTCATATCCATTGTCTATAAGATTTACATAGGAGTACAGATAGTCTTTAGCTTCTTTATCAGAAATCTTAACAAGGTATCCAAGAGTGTTGGCAAGTCTTCTGGAAGCGTCCATGTGGAAATCCTTCATAAAGTTAAAGAGGAATTTTCCACAGTTGTTTCTTAACTGCTTGATTATCTTACTGTCAAGCTGGGGCTGGGGCTCTTCTACTATCTCTGGAACTTCTTCGACTATTGTGTCAGCTGTTGTATCAACAGTTACGTTGCTGGCAGTGAAGTTAGTAGTGGAGTTAATAGTCTGTCCCTGTTTTCTGGGTGCTCTTGTGAACACCTGTCTCTGAGCGACTTTTGCTCCTGTGATATAAGGAGCTACAAGGGAGTTTATTCTAGTCTTAATGTCTTCCCCTACGATTTTAACTTCGCTGTCCGGGATATTCGGGTCGTTGGAGCAGTCCATTAACTGTTCCAGAAGTCTTACTACTATCGGGTCATCGCAGTAGACCGGTTTCCACGGGTCCTGTCCGGGATATTCCATCCAAAAAGCTACCATAGGAGTTCCGTTTGTTCCCCTTGCTTTTGTTATTGTCCACGGTTTTGTCTGATATGTTCCTGCTTTTCTGTTGTAATAAGTGTTGTTAGACATGATTCTGATATCCATAGTAGTTCTCCTTTAATAATAATTAGTAGTTAATAGATTTTTATTTTTAGTTAAATCTTGTTTATCAAGATTCCGAGGTGCTTAATAAGCACATTGATAAGTTCTTCGGCATAGTTGCCATCGATTATGATAGCTTCTCCTTGTACTTTTCTACCCCATGCCCTTCTAATGTCTGACTGATTCTCCGTATCCGTTACAACAATGCAGTCTCTTCTGTTGAATACTGCCCAGTTACCATCTCCATCAGCATCTCCATCATACAATACCACATTCAAGTTAGCAGCATCTCGTCTCTGTACTGCTTTAAACTGTCCCCAGATTTCACCAGTCAACCATGTACCTCCCTTACTTACATATTCTGCAGGTTCTTCGTTCTTACTGTAGATTTTCTGACCGTTTTCACAAGCAATCCATGTCCAAGAGAAATCTTTAATTTTTCTCTCAGTATTATTCAATGCCGTAATAAGTTTGTTTATTGTGACTACGTTTTTAGACATTGAACCTGACTCATCAAGGAACAGGTTCAGATGATATCTGGTAGACCCCTTGTGGTATCCATCTCCGGGACGGATAAATATCTTACCATCGTTCTGAGTCTCTGTAGCAAAAGCCTTCACATTAAGTCTTCCAGAATAGGCGTCTCTAGCTGATGCTGCTAAGTTCTTACGCTTTTCAGAAGCAGAGAAGATTCTGTTAAACTCTCTTTCAAGAGTTACATCTTTTCTCTGTTCTTTAAGACCTGTTAATGAAGACAGAGTGCCATCTTCAGGATTAAGAGAATAATTATCTCCGAGCTCCTTGTAGATGTCGTCATCCTCGTCACTTCCAGAATCTTGAGACTGTCCCTTCTGGGACTGTTCCTGAGAATCTTCATCTTCCTGTGACTGTCCCTTCTGGGACTGTTCCTGAGAATCTTCATCTTCCTGTGACTGTCCCTGAGGTTCTTTCTGTGACTGTGTCTGAGAATCTTCCTGTTGCTGTTCCTGAGATTTTCCCGACTGTCCCTGCTGGGACTGTTCCTGAGACTGCCCTTGTGGCTGTTCTTGAGACTCTCCTGACTGTCCCTGTACTGCATCAATAATCGTATTTTGTGGCGGTTCCTGTTGAGACTGTTTCTGTGACTGTTTCTGCTGAGACTGCTGTGCCTGTGCCTTCTGGAAATCTTCCCTGAATGATTCCCATGTATTGCAGATTCCTATTATATAATCCTGATACTGAGGAATACTGTATCTCCTACTTTGTCCATTAAGAACTTTCCCTTTTACAAGGGTTTCTATTAACAAGTCAATAGTTTTCTGAGATGCTATTGACTTATCGCCTCTTCTTACAAAACATAAGAAGAGATTCTGACATGTGTAATACTCTGTGTTGCTTGGGTCTACTGTTTCCGGTATTAACAATTCTCGGAATTTTTTAAATTCTGCCTTGTGGAAGAATCTTTCACAAAGGGTTTCTATCCTCTGGTCTTCGACTATATTCGCTATAGCCGGAGTTGTTGCTCTATATCGGAACTCTTCCATGAGTCCCGGTGGTGTCAGTATTGCATGAGATACTTCATGATACAATACTGTTCTCACAAGTTCCTCGATTGAAAGTTCCAGATATTCCCCTTTTGCAAGGGAGATTGCCTCGTCGATTGCAGTAGTAACATTCCTGCTACTAATAACAATCATATCTTTAACAGGAGAATAAAATGATGTCTCCTGTTCATCTACAAGGGAAGCTCCTCCTTCAAGAGCTCTCCCCAGGTAAAGTGAAATAGAGAGTGTAGGAAAAACACTCTCTATCTCGTTCTTAATAACTACTCCCATGACCTCATCAAGAGATACAACTTCTTTAATTTTCATATCTGCTCCTCCTTAGACTTTTGCTTTTCCGTAAAATGAATTTTGACATTTTGCTGATAGTTTTTCGCTCGTGATTTCCATAATAATTTACTCCTCTATAATAATTTTAATAAATTTTTCAAAATTATCTTTATGAAATTTTTCTCTGTCTTTAATATCTGACATTATTTCTTCATATGTTACCATTCTCGGTTTTGCCCGTCGGCAACATGAATTTTCTTTATCTGTTTCATTACAAAAGCATCCATATACAACACAATATGGAAACTCTGCACTTGTTGAGTATGTTACTTCATAAACATTTAAATTTGGTACATACTTATAAAAAGTGGAATATATATAACATCCACCGTTTGACGATTTTCCCTGCACATATTTTGAATAATCATCAATGATTATTCTCGATGGTTTTTTCATGTTTTTGTATCCTTCCTTGTATTAACAATATTAATAGGAGTACTTGGACTTGAACCAAGACGACCCTGACGGGTGATGCTACTTACACTATACTCCAGTAAAAAATCTTCTTTTTAAGGAAAAGAAGATGAAACCTTTTATTAAGTTTATGCGTCAACGGTGATTTTCTGGTCACCTATGACACGTTCTACTGTCAGTAGAGTCCCCTTGTAGGGTGCATCTACTTTGTAAAGCTTCTGATTACCACCTTCACGATGATAGTCTTTTACATAGTTCCAAGGAACTATGTCACCAAGACCCTGCTCAAGAGCCCATTCACGAGCCCTTGTGAGATATCTGACTTTTATCAGGTCACTGTTTGCCTCTTTAGAGGACTTATATCTTCCCTTGTAGGAAGATATTTCATCCTCTGTAGGGGCGTATCTCACAGAGTATGTACAATAGGGGACTGTTATATCTACTGTCCCCTTGCTTATACCCCTTGTATCAGGGGTGTATGTGCTTGATACAGGAGGTTCTTCTGCTTTAAGAGCAGATACTACCTTCTTCAGAATGGTCTCTTCTACGAGACCATCAATAACTTTTTCAAAGTCTGCAAGTTTTGCGGACACAAGCGGGACTTTCGAGAAGTCCACCTGATAGCACATCCCGGGGATGTACTTATCAAAGTTAAGCAGTCCGGGGACTGTACTAAGTTCCTTGAATGTGTCTTCTGTGAGATACGCTCCGACTGAAGGAATCTCAAGAATCCCATCTCTGATGAAAGTATGTGCCCTATAGAGGGCACATTCTTTGCCTGTATTAGTGTCAATGAATGACACAATACTTTTACCGCTGAAGTTCCAGCGAGTGCTGTTACTCTGATGAGATACGAGCTTCTGCAAGCCGGTCTTCCCATCTTTACGGATAACACCTTCATTGCAATGCTTATTTTCAGCATTATAATTATCGAGAACGACAATGTTACCATCATTATCAAGTTCTCTCATGACATTAAAAAAGGACGGGTTAAATCTAATCCCCATCCCATCGAAGAATTTTTTCTTTTCCATTTCCATTGTAGAAACCCTCCGTTAAAGAATAAATTTTATTTGTAAGGATTAAGAAAACTCTGTTTTCCTTTTTCCTTTTCCTTACATATACATATTACTTATTAAATTTTGAGTTTCGGATTTTTCTAGTAAAATATGAAAAAAAATTTTTATTTTTTTTTTTCAGTACCGAAAACCCGAAAACCTATTTTTAATAGGTATTTTGTCATGCAAAGAAACTCTACAGAAAACTCTGTTCTCTGTTTTCCTTTTCCTTACATTTATATATTACATATAAAAAATTGACTTTCGGATTTTTCTAGTAAAATATTGATTTTTTTTTATTTTTTTTTTTGAATTTTTTACCTGAAAAACAGAAAAAATATTTTTATATATTTTACTAGAAAAATTCGAGACTCTGCTTTTATTATGTAATAGTATAAGATAAGTAAAAACAATATCAAGTTTGAAATGTCAAATGGGCATAGTTCCCCCATTATTAGTTATTTAAATCGTTTTTTTTTTATCCTCCTTTCCTTACATCTATATATTACCTATAAAATATCGAGTTTCGAAAACTTCTAGTAAAATATTGATTTTTTTTTTTTTTAAAAAAAAAAAAAATCAATAAAAAAAACC
>Ga0247611_10001407_pt1 | contig 42915 bp, 60 predicted proteins | sample 177DNAGHGhighgp2_FD_192422 | JGI IMG/M metagenome (GOLD analysis project Ga0247611, IMG submission 192422) | Sheep rumen microbial communities from Palmerston North, Manawatu-Wanganui, New Zealand - 1770 DNA GHGhigh gp2 | ecosystem: Host-associated > Mammals > Digestive system > Stomach > Rumen... | reverse complement strand
CTGCTGACATTCTGAAGGGTGCCCGCGCTGCTGGTGGTGGCTCATCGATGCCAGAAACGCCGCCCAGGGTGCCGAGGTGGTGCCGGTGGTGGTGTGCGCTTTTGTATATATAATAAGGTAAAACAAAGTGTAATTTGTTTATAATTGTTAAAAATTCGATTAAATACGAATTTATTTTGTTTTTTGTTTGGTGGTATCAAAATAAAATCGTAAATTTGCAGCAGATTTAAAAGTTATTCACCGCGCCACCGGCGCACAAAATTAAAAAAAATATGAAAAATTCCGCTTTTGTTCTCGCACTCATGGAGATTGCAACCGCTAACCCTGAAGGATTCACCGTTAACGCTCAGACCTTGCAACCAATTAACAAAGGTTACGCCGTAGCCCTGGCAGCTACTCAGAACAGCCACGACACCGCCGGCCTTCTCTCTGTTATAGACTACGCCCAGAACCACGCCGACACCGTGAACGCGATCGGTGGTTGGCTTGACTCTAAAAGTGGTAAATATTACTACGACGCTACAGTTATTTGTGACGATCTCGAAACCGCGTTAATACTGGGCCGCCGTAATAATCAGATCGCAATTTTTGACCTGGAGAAAATGGAAGAAATCAGGCTTTAAAGCCTGGTTTCTCTCCTCATGTTATAACTATTTAATATTATTATATTATGACTAATTACGCCCGTATCTATCGCGCCGAACTTCAGGAACTGAAGCCCGCACCCGCTTTTTATCGTCTGGCCCTCCGGCTGGCCATCGCTGCCGCCCGCATCGCTGACCGCTACCCGCGCACCGTTTCCGCTATCCTCTGGGCCGGCTCTCTCTGGGCCGTCGTTTATATCTTTTTAAATTATCGTTTTACTACTTATTTATAAAACTATGAACACCACAAAGAACACCACCACCGCCGCCCCTGTTGCTGATTCTGAGGGCCGCCGCTGTTATACTTATATTATCGCCGTTTCTGGCCGTCTCTGGAGCCTGTGCGCTTCTGAATGGTGGGGAACCCCTGACGAAATGAGAACGAACGCCGCGAGCATGGCAACCGCCGCCCGCATTTTCCGACACTCTGCCGCCGTCGCTGTCTATGAGCTGCGAAACGATGATTATTTTTATTTTGTGCATGGTTGCGAGCTGCCAGGAACCAACGACGCACCGGCCACCTTCCACCGCTACGCCCCGCCAGTGATCCGCCGCCAGAGTGCCAACAAATAACCCCTATTTATAGCCCGCTTTATTATTCACAGATTTTTAAAATTTTCCGATTATGAAATACTTTATAAATTTCCCCTATACTGCCGAGAGTTTAAAAAATGAGTTCCGCTCCCTGTCTCTGAAGTTGCACCCAGACACGGGAGGCGATGCCGAGAAGTTCGCCGCCATGATGAATGAATACGAGCAGATCGCCCGCAACCTGTCAGGAACTAAACAACACGCCCAGAGCGAAGCAGAACGCCAGGCAGAAGAAGCCCGCCGCCGTGAGGAGGAGGAAGAGCGCCGAGAGTGGGAAGCCTACCAGGAGCGCCAGCGCCAGGAACGGGAAGCAGAGCGCAAAGCAGAGGAAGAGCGCAAAGCTAAGGCCCGTCCCATCTACGAAAAGCGTTGCAAGAAATGGGCGCACCTCATGGAAGATTTAACCCCATTTATAGAGGCTGAAAATAATGCCTATAAAAACGAGCGCAAGGCTGCCGAGGCTTTCGGCTATCGTTCTGCAGAATATAAGGAGGCAGGCAAAGCCACGAAAGCCGCCAGAACTGCCACACATGCAGCCCGCCGCCGTAATCTCTTGAAGATGGCGCAAACAGCTTTTAAGGGTGTTAAATTCTCCCTTCGTTACGATAACGGCTGGGGTGGTGGTTTTACTATCGCATGGACTGACGGCCCAAGCCTGGAAGAGTTCAAAGCTGCAACCGATTTCGATTTATTCGTATCTGGTTGGGACACCTTCGACGGTATGACAGACTGTGCCGACTATGAGCGGGCAGATTTTACAGACTTTGCCGATAAATACAGCGGCCTTCGTGGTCAGGTTGAATTTGAACGCACTATAAGCGACGAGAACAGGCAGAAAATGGCCGACGTTTTAAAGCGTCTTAATCCTGACTTTACAGACCCAGAGGCCCGCAAGCGTTACGACTGCAACAGCTGGGAAGATATCGCCGTCTTTATAGACGAGGAAAAAATCAGAGAATTTTTCCGTATCTTTGGCGCTGACTTTGACAGCGTGACAGCAGAACAGAAGAGCGCACAGCGCACAAGCCGCCACAACTTCCGCGACTATATGGACAGCCGCAAGACCTTAGCCGGTTGGATCAACGCCCTGGCCGACTTCATCACATTTAAAACGGATGACGAGAAGAAGGCCGAGAAGCCCGCAGAGTTCGCCCCCCGTTATGGTGCCACACTTCGCGCACTGTTTAAGCTCGTAGGCGGTCAGTCTGCCGCATTCTGGCAGCATGACAGCAAAACCCGCCAAAATACCCCGCTTTCTTTGTCTGAACTCATCGAGGCCCTGGAACGTGGCGAGGCCGTAGCCTATGGAAAAAAACACGAGTACACCGACGCAGAAGGTAATATCGAGTCCGTAAGTTATTGGGGCGTAAATAATGGCGGTTATAAGGTGCAGAAGGCCCGCGCTGAAAAGTTCGCCGCCGCTGGTTACACTCTCAGCAGCTCCGGCAGTTCTTCCACCTATGCCGACGTAGAAATAACAGGCATTACACCAGAGACAGCCGCCGCCCTTCGTGCAGACCTTGCAGACATCGAGCGCCAGCGCCGCCAGTGGGAGGCAAAACAGACCGCACAGAAGCCCCAGGACAGCGCCGAGACTAAGCAGCCGACCAACACCCAGCCCAGCGACTCCGAGGCCGTCAGCGCCCCGCAAACAGTCGTAGCAGATGCCCCCGCCGAGGGTTTGCAGCTCATCGACACCGCCGAGGGTGTGGCCGTTGTTTCTGAGGACTGGAAAACAACATACTTTAATAAAAAGCACATTAAGGCCCACGGCTGCCACTGGAACAAGGAGGCGAAGCGCTGGGAGGCTACCGACCCCAACGACGTGGCCAAGGTTCGCGCCTGGTTTGCTCTTCGATCTGAGGAGCAGACCACCCCAGAGGCCGACACGTTAGAGGATGCCCAGGACATCACAGAAAACGCCACAGAGGACGCAGCAACCACCGAGCCGACCGACACCAAGCCCACCGACTCCGAGGCCGTCAGCGACGGCGCACAGCAGCCCGCAAGCGTTTCCCCACTCTTCGAGGCAGTGGCCGACCTCTTCCGCGCCTTTGCCGACATCATCAAGGAGGCGAAACAATGGGAGGGCGTGACCATCCCAGCCGCCACCCTCGAACGATGGAAGCAGCAGGCCACCGAGGGCACCCAGAACGCCGCCGCCCGTCTCTCTGAGGTGTGCGCCTGTCTGGGCAGTCTCACGCCTGACAGCCGCGAACAGTTCGACGCGCTGGGGGTCATCTTCTGGACGCTCTCCGACAAGATCAAGGCCGGCACCGACCCCGACACCCTCCAGGGTGCCACCGACTACGCCCGCGCCCAGCTCTTCGACCTCATCGAGCGTACACAAACTGAGAACCAGGCGCGAGCAGTCCGCGAGGCTGTCAGCCCTGATGATCCCGACCCTTTCAGGAAGGCCGCATAATATAGCGGCCTCCCCTCCACCTCTCTTAATGTTATAGCACATCCCAAAAATCAGAAAATTTAAAAATCTACAAAATCATGGTTACAATTTCACAGAATGCAATCGCCACCGTTAAGCAGCTTAACGACCAACTTTTTGAAGCTGAGTGCGAACTGGAAGCCCAGCAGCGGGCAGTATCTAAGTATCGCTATTATCTGGCAGCAGAAGCCAATCAGGAAACAGTCATGGATCTACGTGGTGCCATGAAGAACCTGCAGGGCTGTCAGCAGCGCGTCGATCATCTGCGCCAGCGTCTCACCGATGCTCTCGAAAATATCTGGTCATTATAGCCCCTCTCAAAAACCCCCGTTTTCATCATTTCATCATTTCATCATTTCATTAACCGAGGGCACACCCTCACAAAACATCACGCATTATGGACGTAAAAATCAAACAAGTTCTTTCCTGGACTTTTCCCACATTTGGTAATAATCATATCATGCCCTATGGCTCTCTCCTTGTAACCGATGGCACCAGCGAGCGTGTCTGTCACACTCATGGCGATCGCTACTATGATAATGCCGGTTATCAGTACATCACCTTCAATCGTCGCCGCTATGAAGTTCTCGCCTCTGGTCATCCTGCACGAGGCACAATGAAAATCTCACTGCGACCCGTCGCATAACCCTTGTAAACCAACAAATTTCGATTTTATTTTAATTTTTCTGCAAAAATATTTGGTAGTATCAAAATATATTCGTATCTTTGCAGCGTCAAATAAAAGTTTAACCGAGCCACGAGGCTCACAAAAAAGTATTTCATCATGTTACAGACAGCAACAACTCAGGCACCCTTTGCCGCAATCAACATTCAGAACGTCGCTAAACAGCGAGAGAACAAACAGGCTACCTTCTCAGCTATTATTCAGGACAACTGGGAAGCATGTAAGAACCGCTTTCGTGTTACGTTCACCAATGGCACCACCGAGATCAAGCGCCTTTTTACTAACAGCGGAATGGTCTGTGAGTATGGCAAAGGCCGCCGCACCTATGGCCACTATGCCTACATCGACAACTGGCAGAGCCTGGAACCCGTGAAGGCCTCCCCTAAGTATAGTTACACCATGTTCCACCGCAACACCACCAAGGCCGCCGCTCTCCTGGCTGCTTCTGGTTTATGGCCCGAAATGCAGAAGCGCATGGCTGTTATGTCCCAGTTCTCCCAGTCTGAATATAACGAGATTATGGATATCTATCAGAAGCGCTGGGACTGCGACTATCGCGACACAGAGAAGCGTCAGGAACTGGAAAAGTCCTTCAACGACTTCTTCACCTCTCGTGGCACTACTCCCGACTACTACCACTTCAAGCAACTCAGCGAGAAGTCACAGATCATCAGCATCCCCTTCGGCAAAGATGGCAGTTATGAGCGCCGCATGGTTGCCAACCATTTAGAGCAGGCCCAGCAGTCCGCTGCCGACTATGACGATGGCTTTGGCGTTCGTTGGTATGGCAGCTATGATTACAGCGTCTCTGTCAGCAAGAAAGATGGTGTACTTCGTGGCTGGTACTCTGCCGAGTACAAAGGTTGTGGCAATGGCCATTATTACCTCCTACTCGATGCTACTCATGCCATCTATGGCGAAGACGATTGAACCACCGTGCCCAGCGGTTTTCCGCTGGGTCCCTCTCTTTATTCATTCATCAATTCATCAATTCATCGTTTCATTAAAAAACAGAAAAGAATTATGGCAAGAAAACGCTATTTCGTAACTATCGAGATCGAGGCCGATGTTCAGAACCCCCGCGATACTCAGCAAGCAAGTAATAAGCTGCATCAATATATCAGTAATGGCATGAAGCGCCAAGGCTGGGACTACGATTTTTTTATCCAGAATGACAATGTAATAAGCATTTTCGACGAACGTGGTAAACAACTTTAAAATATATATGACTATGACACTACAAGAAATAAAAGCTGCCTACACTGAATTGCACGACGTTCAGGAGGCATCAAACAAAGCATACGAGAAAAAGGCCGAAGAACTCCGCAAAGCAGCTCTTCGTTATCAGGCTATAGCAGCACGTAAAATGGCCGAAAGTCATCGCACCCGTTCTAAATCATATAAGAACGATATTCACTGGACTTCTCACATCGTTGGACCTATTCTCGAAGAGGTAGAACGTCGTACCGGCATTCACTTTGAACATAGTGGTGGCACCTATGGACTCCGTTGTGAATATCCGGCTTTTGCTCACGATGAGAATGGCGAATGTATAGCGTACCTCTGTTTCACACCAGGAGAAAAAGATAGTGTCTTTATTGATACCGGCGAAAAAAAAGGCCACTATCACGATATGAGTATTGGCGCTCTGAATGGTATGGATAATATCGAGGAAGAAGTGACCAGCATTGAAACTGTTATCGAAAATCTCCGCCGCCGTTATCCTGAGCTGCACATCGCTGCATAAATTCATAAATTCATTCATTCATAAATTCATAATATTATGGCAAGAAATTATAAAGTTGAGAATGGCAAGCATTTGAAAGCCATTAGAAGCCCTTATGATGGCCGTGTAGTCGGCTGGATAGATATAACTGACAACTCAAAGAAAAATTCATAAATTCATCAAGTTATGAAAGCAATGGAATCCTATTATTCTGGCAGTGTAGGCTTCAATATCTTACATACAGATGTTGTCGAGGTCGAACGTCGTACCATCACAATTAAAACCTACAATGGTTATACCACCAGACCAGGCAACAGAGTCATGCGCTGCCGTCATTGTGGAAAGGAATGGGTGGAGTCTATCACAAGCCCCCAAGTTCTTTCTCAGGATGTGCAAAATGAACTCCATGAGTATTTTGACGATTATACAGAATGTAAACAGAAAAAAGCATAAGTAAACCCACCACAACTATGAACATGTTTTCTTATAACTCCGATTTCTACCCCACCCCGAAAGAAGTAATTGCCCAGATGATGATGGGCGAAGATATAGTAGGCAAAACCATACTCGAACCCTCTGCCGGTTCTGGCAATATCGTTGACTGGCTCAAAGAGAATGGAGCCAAGGAGGTCATCGCCTGCGAGAACGACCCTACCCTACTCCGCATCCTACGCGGAAAGTGTGACATCCTGGCTGAAGACTTCCTGACAGTCACCTCCGAGCAGGTCAGCCACTGCAACTATATCGTAATGAACCCACCCTTCTCTCATGGAGCCGAGCACATCCTTCATGCTTTCGATATTTCCCCCGCTGGCTGTACCATCGTGGCCCTCTGTAATAGCAGCAACTTCGACTCTTGCTATTGTAATAAGACCAAACAGCGCCTCGCCGAGACTATCGATCTCTACGGACAGCGCGAGTCGCTGGGTAACGTCTTCCACACTGCCGACCGTCAGACAGATGTCAACATCGAACTTATCAAGCTATACAAGGAGGGTGCCGGTGCCAGTGAGTTTGACGGTTATATCTTTGAGCAGTACGACTCCGACACTGCTGGCACTCAGGAAGGACTCATGCAGTACAACTTCGTGCGCGATATTGTGAACCGTTACGTCTCTGCTGTCCGCATGTTCGATGAAGTTATGGCTATGTCAAAGCGCATCAATGAGGTGGCCGACTTCTACGACTTCCGCACCGTCACCGACCCTAAGACCGGCGAAACTCGCCAGGAGCCACAATACTATGGCGGACTGCCTATCACCTTTGGCGCTCAGACCAAGGGCGAACATCCCACCGCTATCAGCCACCAGCGCTACAAGCGCGAACTGCAGAAGCATTACTGGCATATCATTTTCCAGAAACTCAACATGGAGAAGTATGCCACCCGTGAACTTCGTGAGCAGATCAACCGCTTCATCGAGTCCCAGAAGTGCGCACCATTCACCATGAAAAACATCTATCGCGTCATCGATATGGTCATCCAGACTAACGGACAGCGAATGCTTACCGCCCTGGAAGAAGCCTTCGACATCATTTGCTCACTATCTGCCGAGAACTCCACCGCTGGCGAGAAATGGAAGACCAACGCTAACTATATGGTCAATCGCCGTTTCATCGTTGACTATATCACAGAGGGCTATTTCTATGGCTCCACCCGTCCCACCGTTGACTTTCCTTGTGGTGGCCGTACCGACCGCATGGAGGATGTCTGCAAGGCACTGTGCTATCTCACTGGACGCAATTACGACGAGATAGGCCGTCTAACTCAGGTAGGCCGTGGCCAACAGTGGGGACAGTGGTTCGAGTGGGGCTTCTTCCGCTGCCGTGGCTATAAGAAGGGCACCATGCACTTTGAGTTCCTGGACGAAGACGTGTGGGCACGTTTCAATTACGAGGTCGCTGTCCAGAAGTCCAAGACAAAAGGCTGGGACCTCCCAAAGGTCACACCTAAGAAGTCGAAAACAAAAAAAACCGCCTAACCCCTACCCGCCCCCACTGGTTCCACCAGTGGGGTGCTCTGTTTCGTTTATTGTCAGGCGTTTTTATCGCCAAAACAAAAAATTTCACCAAAAATCAAAATTTTATCGAAAAATATTTGGTAATATCAAATTATATTCGTATCTTTGCACCGACAAATAAAAGTTTAACCGAGGGCATCCCTCACAAAAAACATTTTTCGCTTATGACACTTCAAGAATTTAAGAATGAAGCCGCTCGCCGAGGTCACACCTTCGACAACAGCGACAATGCCTCCCGCGCATGGTCTCGCTCATGGGGCCTTACATGGTGGCGCGATGTATGGTTCTATCGTGAGTACCGCCTGGGTGCTTTCACCTATCGCACTGGCCGCGTCCGCCATCGCCATCACTCTTACACTAACACCGAGTATCGTATTAACGACTCTGAGGTTTCACAACGTGAGTTCCTGAAGGCTCTCGACACCTTTCAGGCTCCCGCCCTCTCTGTCGATGAGCAGTCCTACATCCAGCAGCAAGAGCAGCTTGCACGTCAGGCTGCAGCCCGTCGTGCTGCCTGGCACCGCTCCCACCCTTCACGCTCTCGCCGTCAGACCTCTTCCGATCATGCCGTGCAACTCACATTCAATTTCGTTGCATGATTTCATCAATTCATAAATTCATCAATTCACCGTTTCACTAAAAAACACTAAACAATTATGGCTAAATTTAATTTTGGAGCTATCAGACCATATATGGTCGAAGAACAGCGCATGATAAATCGTTATGCTAACGAGAACGAGGGCACTCTGCCCATGCTGCGTTCACCTCATATCAAATTGGGTCACTATGACACCCAGACTATCGCCTCTGTTGCTATGCGTGGTCTCACCCTGAATGGCTGGACGTGTAAGCAAACCTATAAGTGGTGGCAGGACTATCGCCGTCACCCATCTGCCCTCTATCCTGGCTCATGCTCTTCTGAGGTCTCTTGTGGTCCTAAGATTTTCGAGCGCGTATGGAACACGCTGGCTGAATGGCTGCCATATCATCTGCCTAAGATTACCAACAGTCGGTGGTACTATATGAACATCACCGACTGGGACGGACGCAGACGCAAGTGGTATTTCGACCGCCCAGACGATGCCACCGCCGTGCATTATTTCTTGCACCATAAAAATTCAGATCACGATATCAACGAATATCATTCCCTCTATTCTGTCACCTGGGACGGTCAGAACTTCGTCAACCCGAAACGCCTCTCAGTTTCACGAAAAGCTGCATAAATTCATTCATTCATCAATTCATAAATTCATGTCACACTATCCCTACACATTCACCCTTTCCACCGCCACCGGCGACCACGGCCACCAGTACCCGCTACTCACCGCCAACGAATACCCCTGGATGAACATCCAGATTATCCCCACACCCGACTCTCAGCGCTCCCTCATTCTCGAAGCGCTCAACAAGCGGGGTGGGGGAGTAGCCACCGTCTCAGGGCGCACCGACTTCGTGGCTATTCAGGCCGGTGGTGGTTCCGATGAGCACCCCACCATCCCCATCACCCGCCAGAACTACCAGCATGTCGCCGCCATTCTCCGCGACTGCCTCCAAGCAGCTGCAGACCACTGGGCCGCCACTCACCCCGTCGAGTAGAGCGCCCATCGGTTCTCTCGCTGGCCATCTGTTCCGTCTCTTTTAGGGCGATTTTATCGTCAAAACAAAAAAAATTGCCAAAAATCAAATTTTTCTCGAAAAATATTTGGTAGTATCAAAATATATTCGTATCTTTGCAGCATAAAACAATAAATAATATGGTTTCACCGAGGGTCAACCCTCACAAAAAAACAAAGAATATGAAAGTAACAATCGACAATTTCAACAACCAACTGGAAGTCACCGTTCAGGGCGACACCATGACCGTAGCGTTAGAACGTGGTCACTTCGTGCTATCTGATGCAGTCAATACTGAGTGCTCTTTTGAGACAGAAGAAGACTACGCCCGACTGTTGCACGATGCAGCTCTGTCGTTAGTAACGCTGGGTACAGACGTTACCAGTTTCGATGAGTGGGAGAACCTGTTTAGCTCATGGGCCGACGATGAGCCTGGCGACGATGCAGATCCCGAAGACCTCGAAGCCTATCACAAGTGCCTGGCGAATGACCGTGCCGACTTTGAGCGCGAACAGGATGCCGCCCGCAACTGGCAGTCACTGACTGACCTCGATGCAAAAGCCATCTGGGACTACCTCGAAAACCGCTGGCAAATCTAATCATTCATCAATTCATACATTCATAAAATCATCAATTCATTAAATATAGGAGAAACAAATTATGAATAAAGAGATTACAATGGAGTTCGTTGCCGGCATCGTTGCCGACTTCCTGAACGCAGTCAATGATGGTGAACAGTTCGCCTACGAGAATGCCGTACATACTTTCAAGAATAGCACAGAGCTGAACGATGAGCAGGAGGCTATGCTGAGAAATTCCCTGTACCATTTGGAAATTATGGAAAACAATATCCCTAATGTTGAAACTATGAAGCATATCGTCGGATGTGAGTGTAACGTCATCTTCTGGACGCTTGCAGCCGATTGGCACTGTCTCAACACCCGAACCCTGGGAGATAGTGACGAATACCTGTCACAGAACCCGAAGAACTAACCTCCCGTTATAGCACCCCCAGTTATTCACCGTTTCACTAAAAAACAGAAAACAATTATGACACATTCAGATTATATCAACGCCGTTGGCCGCGCCAACTATTACTCCCACATGTACTACGTCGCATCCGCTCCAGTCATCAGCGATGCCGACTTTGATGCCCTCGTCGCTCAGATCGAGCAGTTCGAGCAGCAGCACCCCGAAGACATCCTTCCTGACAGCCCCACACAGCAGGTAGGCTCCGACCTCAATGGCAATGGCCGTATCGCTCACCGCACCCCTATGCTATCCTGTCAGAAGGCTCAGGACATCCAGAAGGTTGCTTCGTGGATCACTAAGACCAACCAGCGCATGAACGCCCTCACCGGCGACAACCACACTGGCGGTTACAAGCTCGTAGCCATGTGGAAGTACGACGGCATTTCTTGCTCTCTCGTCTATCAGGATGGTCAACTCATCAGCGCTGCCACTCGTGGCGATGGTAGGGTAGGGCAGGACATCACCGCCCACGCTCTCTGCATCCCCTCCATCCCCCAGCAGCTCTGCGAGACGGGTGCCACCTACTCCCTCGCCGGTCGTATCGAGGTACGTGGCGAAATCGTCTGCAGCAAGCGCAACCTCCACCTCCTTTCCACTCGTTACACCGACTGCCGCACAGCAGCTTCCGCCCTCTGCAACCAGTCCGTGCCCGACGCTATCGACCTCGCCATGCTCGACTTCATCCCATGGGATGCCTATATCGACGATGCTATCAGCAGTCAGATTCAGTTCTCTTGCACCCCGCTCGGCTACCCCTGGCATAAGTTCGACTTCCTCCACCGCCTTTGCTTCATTCACCGTCCAGAAGTATGGACCGCCCACACCCTCGACGATGTTCAGCAGCTCCTGGAGAAACGCGAGGCAGAACGTGCCGCTTTCGACTTCCCCGTTGATGGTATCGTCCTCCGCATCATGCACGATGACTATTTCCGCGCCCTCGGTGCCACCGCACACCATCCTCACGGCTCTATCGCTTTCAAGTTCGCACCCGCTAAGGCCATCACCACCTGCCGCCGCATAGAGGTGACGGTCGGAAAGAGTGGCAAGCGTACACCCGTGGCCTACTTCGACTCTGTGACCCTCCTCGACCGCGAAGTACATTCCGCCTCCCTCTATTCAGAGAAGACAGCCAACGACCTCGGCATCTATCCAGGTGCCACCATCGAGGTGGGTCTGTCAAACGACATCACCCCCAAGGTCTATCGTGTTATAGCCTCTGCCGGTGCTCCTGTTTCCTCCGTAGGCGATGGCTCTGCAGTCGCTCCCTCTCAGCCGCTCTCGGCTGGGGTAGGGGACAATGTTACGGAAAATAACCCCTTATCTTCCGCCTCTGACGAAGCCCCCGCCGATTGTCCCGTATGTGGCGATACTATCGCCACCGATGACGAAGAGGAAGAAGCCTGGCTCGCCCCCTCTCTCTTCTCCGACGAAGCTCCCGCCCCCGCTGCCCCTGCCGCCTCTGACGAAGAATCCGCTCCTACCACAGCGCTCGGTGGTTCTCCCACCGAGGACCCTGCCACCCCTCACCATAGCACCACCGCCGCAGTTCTCGCCACTGTCGCCTGTGCTGCAGTCCTCTGTTGCTTTGGTGCAGTAGTCCTGGGTGCTGCCGTCTTCTGTCTGCCCCTCATAGCCGGCACCCTCCGCGTATAGCCACCCTATCAAATCACAAATTTCATCAATTCATCAAATCATCATTCAATGGAAAACCAATTCAACACCGTTCAACCCAACCCCATCTGGGATGGCGAACTCTCACATTATTGTCAGCACTTCATGTCGGGTATGCAGTTCCACGCACCCTTCATCGTCACCAAGTATCAGCAGCGTTCCGACCTCGGCGACTGCATCATCAGCACCCGTCCGCCTTATATCACTTGCAAGATCCACGGCTTCAAGACAGCAGCAGCTGCCGGACGCACCGACAATTCCAAACTGGTGGCCATGGCCGAACGTGAGGAACAGGCCCGCGTCGAATACCTCCAGCAGCGCCAGCAGGCGTTCCGCAATCGTATCGAGGCCGACCGTCAGGACATCACCATCCGTCAACTCATCGAACAGCAGGGACGTGTCTATGACGAAGAACTCGATGAGCCGCGCATTGTATGCAAGGTGCCTGGCCTTAATGTCTATCTCGAACTCGTAGGCTGCCTCCAGCCGCTTCCTGATGAAGACCCCGAATGGCTCGGCGACAATGGCATCCTCGCCACGCTCGACTCCATGATGCAGTGGGCACAGAATATCTACGACCGCGCCGATCGCCGTGCCCGTGCCTCTCAGTTCTCAGATATCCAACCCCTCGATTCCTGGATTGACCCCTACAATCCCGACCTCCGTCCCTGGATGCCTCGCAAACGTGGCCTCGGTCATACCTTCATTGACCCCAGCCGCCGCCCCGATCTGCTTCACTCCAAAGCGCCACAAGGCGCTGCCGACTATGGCATGATACGCACCATTAAGGAGGCCACCGCCAACAATGCCGCCCAGGGCATAGCACCCGAAGACTATGGCCACCGTTAGCCCCTATATGTCGTTATAGCGCACCTCAAAAATCACAAAATTTCATAATTTCATCAATTCATACATTCATATATTCATAAATTCATAAAATAATAACAATTTTATTTTGTCAATTCAAAATTAAAGATTAACTTTGCAACAGAAATACTAAAATACAAATCATTATGGCACGTTTAAAAGAAATTCTGGCATTCGTCAACAACAAGGGTGGGGTAGCCAAAACTACCACCGTCCAGAACGTCGCTGCCGGCCTCCTGCGCCGCAACAGCCGCCTGCACATCCTGTGTATCGATCTCGATCCACAAGGCAATCTCTCTTCGCTCCTCGGCTATCGTGAAAAGATGAAGGAGTATCATGCTCAGAATCACACCACGCTCACCGTGGCCGATGCACTCCGCGATGGTGACAAAAACCACCTGCCCGTCTATCAGTCTCGCAAGGGTCTCTATTATGTCCCAGCTTCTGCCGACCTCTCCGACATCGATCCTGACCTCCATCGTCAGATGCAGTCTAAGATGGTCCTGTCGTCGCTCTTTGGCAATGACTACCTCGATATGGATAACCTCTACCTCGGTGCTAAGGCGCTCGATGGCGAATACATAGAGGACACATTCGACTATGTGCTGATTGATTGTGCTCCAGCGCTCTCTGAGCTTACTTACAATGCCCTGGCTGCTGCTTCTGGTGTCATCATCCCCGTGCAGCTCGGCTCTCTCTCCGTCGATGGTATTGGCCGCATGGTCGAAGCCTATCGTAACGTGAAGCGCAAACTCAATGGCGACCTCGAAATGAGGGGCCTCCTGATTGTCATGGCCGATGAGCGCACACGCCTGGCTCGCGAAACTACCGAATACCTCCGCGACCAGTACGACACCACTATCTTTAAGACGCGCATACGCCAGTGCGTCAAGGTTGGCGAAAGCCAGTTCCAGCACGAGGACATTTTCACCTATGCCCCCGAATGCACAGCCTCTCACGATTACCGCGATTTCGTTTCCGAACTTGTCAAAACCCAAAATCCTGAATAATTATGGTACGCTCTTTTAAGAAAGACAGAAAAAAAGCTATCGTTGCCGGTTCACCCGCCATCGAAGAACATGAGCAGGTTATGTCCTCTATGCGCTCAGAGGCCGAGTCCCCAGCGCCCAGTGCTCCACAGAGTTCCCCTGCTGCCCCTGCAGGCACCTCCGTCGGTGTTTTCTCCACGCTCAACACCGAACCGCTGAAGAACGTACAGACGCGCGTACCGCTCTCTATCTACGAGAAACTGAACCGCATGAAGTATTTTGCCGGACAGCGCACCTCCATCGGTGACATCGTGGCACAGGCCATTCAGGAGTATTGCGAACGGCATCCCGTCTGAGTGGGGTGGGGTATAGGTTACGCTTTTTTACCCCTAAATTACGTTCCTTATCCCCATAGGGTTACGCTTTTTTACCCCTAAACTTGATATATATCTTTATTTATTATATAGTATTGATAAATTTTCTTTTATATGATTATAAGAATATATAATTACCTGCGCCCTCCATTGGCTCGCAACCCCCGTAAATACTGGCTTTCTTCCGTTTCGGTGGGGTCTTTCTTCGTAGCCTTCGGTGGCATTCTCCGTAACCTTGGGGCTGTTCCTGGTAACGGTGGGGTGCATTTCCGGCCACTCTCTTCGTTAGGGGTCATTTTCCGTAACTCTCTCCCCCTTGTCCTCTATGTTGCGATACCATCGCGACTCTTCCGTAAGGGGTCATTTTCCGTAACTCTTCCCCGTCCGTGCATGTTGCTATGTCATAGCAACCAGTCATTTAAGGGGTAAATCTTCGTAACTATGGCAAAGAAAACTGATAAGATGCAGCAGCTCATCAAGTCTGACAATAGCATCATCCGCGAACTCCGCGACCAGAAATGGATTTACAATCCAAAAGTATATGCTCAGGTGGCAGGCGACTTCTCCCTCATGCACCAGCGCGTCCTCATGGGTGTACTCGAAAAGTTGCAGGACCGCATCGCCTATTCTGCTTCCGAACATCAAAAGAACCAGCAGCTCTGGCTTCCTCTATTTGCACCAGAGGAAATGAATACTTCCGTTGACTTCGAGATAGAGGCTCGTGACCTGGGTGTTACTCCTGGCCACTATCCCGAACTGGCTCAGGCACTCGGCGACCTCGTAAGCATGAAGATAGGCTACCCGAAGAAAAAGGGCAATAAGACCGTCTATGTCTTCGCCTCGCTCTTCTCTCGCATCGAAATGCCTACCTCTGATAATGGCTGGCGCACCGGCAAAATCCGCGTCAAGATGGATAAGGAGAATGTCAACGACTTCCTCTCTATGGATCGTGGCTATACCGACCATATCGCCCGCATAGCCCAGTTCTCTAAGAAACAGCGCACACCGCGCATCTATATCTATCTCTCCACCTTCAAGTACAAAGGACGTAACGAGGTGGAGTACCCCGAACTCTGCGAATTTCTCGGCATCGACGATGCTACTTATGTCGCCACTCATAAGGCCGATAAACCCGATGTCAAACCTACCGACAATCCTTTCCACAAGTTCTCAAAGGTCAAGAAACTCATCCTCGACCCCTCTAAGGCCGAAATGGATGCGTTCTCTGCTGACCGCAAAATCGACTTCTCTTTCACCTACGAACCGCTCTATAAGGATGGACGCAAAAAGGGCAATCCTACCCATATCGAGTTTGTCATTGTCCCTGGTGCCCTCGGCATCGAACGCGAACAGGAACGCAAGCGCCATAACCAGATACAGGCGCTCATCAATGCCCTTACTCGTCAGTGGTCCGACCTCCATGCCTACGATCTCCTCGAAGTCGCTAAGGATGTTGCTGACGATTGGCTCGACGACTTCTGCAACTATGCCTATGATGATGTGCGCCGTCAGGTGGAGAAGACACAGCCCGACCATGTAGCCGAATACGTCCTTACCCTCCTGCAGACGTGGGTAAAGAATAAGACCAACGAGGCTCGCCGTTTGGAGGTAGAGCGCAAACGTCAGTACAATCTCTTCGTCCAACAGCAGGCAGAAAGCCGGTGGCGTTCTCTGATGCAGGAACTCGGCGCACAGACCCCTCTCCGTGCCCGTCAGATCAACATCGAGCGCTATGACGAAGAAACTCACACCCTCACCATCGCCCTCGCCGGCAAGGATATCTACGACCAGATAGAACCTATCACCGACGACCAGGGCAACACCATCACCAAAGGCATCTATCAGGACATCTGGTTTTCTCTTGTGCGCAAATACTTTCCCCGCTCCACAGTCCAGTACCGCATGTTCTGAAGTTACGCTTTTTTACCCCTTTGTTTGGAATGTCGCTATGCCATAGCGACTATGAACCCCTCCACTACTCCCCGCCGTTCTCGGTGGGGCTTTTCGTTCTATGCCCCGCGCTTTAGCTCAGGGTCTCGCTTCGTATTTTGCAAGGCGATTCCATCGCCGCCCACTTTTTTGTCCCGATCTCCTCCCAAAATCTCCCTACCTTTGCCTCAGTAATCAAAGCAATTATAGCCATGTCAAAAAAATCACTCTTCCCTCGTTTCGTGTGCTGCTACATGATAGCAGCCCTCTGTGCCTTCTCCGTGCTCTCATGCACCACTTCCCGCACCGCTACCTCTACTGTCACTCATAGCGAAGGTGACAGCCTCCGTGCCTTGCAAGTCCAGTATGCAGCCATGTCACAGCAGCTCTCCCGCTACGACTCCCTCTTCTCCCAGATGCAGGCTCGCATCACCGCCCAGCAGTCCACACAGGAACAGTCCACTGAGCGCATCCAGGAGTCCGTCACTACCTACCTCGACTCCCTTGGCCGTGAGGTACGTCAGGAAAACCGCACCATCGACCGCAACCTTTCCCGCCAGACAGAACTCCGCTACGAGCAACAGATCTCTGTTCTCCAACAGCAGCTGTCTCGCGAGACCTCCCGCACCGACTCCCTCTCCGAAGCTCTTTACATGCTCCAACAGGTCAACTGGCTCGACTCTCTCAATCAGCAATCATATAAGGAACCAGCGCCCTCCCGCATTCAGTCGTGGTGGGATGGCTTAGTCCTCCATCTGGGTTACATCGCCCTCTTTGGCATCCTCGGTGTCCTCATCTTCCTCGTCGCCCGCTACTTCCTATGCAAATAACAGAAGCCCAGCCGTTCTCGGCTGGGCCTCTCGTTTGTTTTGTCCGTTGTCAGGCGATTGCATCGCCGCCCTATATCATCCCTGCCTCTCTCAGGTACTGCTTACACCTAAACCCTTTCCTCGGCTCAAAGTCTTCAAACGAGTGCGCCACAAAGTGCGCCTTCTTATTCACCCATCCCGCCATGTCCTTTTGCCATTGTGGTATGTGGTGGTTGGGATTCATTGGGTCACGGTAGGGCTGTGCATGGGGATAGACATACCTCCCTTGATGATTGGCCCGCGTCTCTTGCGTTCTGCGCCACCAATACACTATCCGCTCGTAACACTCCCTGAAGTCATCCGTCAGCATTGTATAGAGGAAATACTGCCCCGTGAAGCCATACTTGTTGATGAGTGTCATAGCCCGCTCACACTCCGCTATCTGTCCGTGCGTGTCACATCCAAAGCGGATGCGGTTGTTATCAAGCCATTTCACCCTCGCCAGCAGCTGTGCCACCTCGTCAGTTACCAGTCGCGCATCGAGAGCCTGGTTAAAGTCCACCCTATACCCTCTCTCAATGATCTTCTCCAACTGCTCCATGCAGTAGTCGCCTGCCGCTAAGATGTTGTTATCCATCAGCACCAACTTCCGCCTGCCCTCAATGGCTATCTCATCCACATCCATATATGGACGTATGGCACCCTCTTTCCTGGGCACCACACACCATTTACACCTATTAGGGCATCCTCTCGTCAGAAATCCGTAGGCAGTATCTTTCGGCACGTTGGGATATATCGAGTAGTCCGGCTGCAGACGGTCTATCTCCTCCGGCAACTGGCTCGTCGGGTCATAGCCCGTCCCGCCTTTCATTATCTCGTCGGCATTATATATATAGGTATCGTCAGGCGAAAAGTTAAACACCTTCGACATATACACGATGTCATAATGCTTCATTGGAGTGGCCCATTCAATTTGCCCCCCCCTATTTCTCCAGTACCTCGCAATCTTAGCGAGTGCGAGGTTGGGGTATATCGTTGCACCCCATTTCTTTTTCTTGGCGTGTCCGTCCACGTCCACCAGTCCTATCAGCATATCTCAATTTTTGTTTCGTTTATTGTCAGGCGATTTTATCTACGTCCTATTTCTTCCTTAGCATGTCCGCCAGCCGCACCTGTTGCTCTTTCGTCATAACCATTTCCGCTGCCTGTTGCTTCATGTACTCCTGCATCTGCTTCGTTGTGCGTTCCTCCCATGCCTTGTGCATCTTTTTAAAGTGGCAGAAAGCCTTATTAACCCACTTCGTGCGCTTATAGCTATGCTTCATGCCCAGATAGCTGCTCATGGTAATCTTCACGTCGTTGGCATTCTTACCACCTCCCAGTTCCACATGTGGCTCCATGTCGCGGATGGTCATCTTTCTATACGCCTTCTTCAACTTCCTCGGCAATCGCACCTTTTTAAAGAACATTCTCTTAATCCTCTTCTTATCCGCTTTACTGAAGTAGTGCTTCACATTCACGCTTATGCTAAAAGGCTCCTTCGGCACCTCCACTTTCGGCGCTACCATTTCCGGCTCAATAAAGACAGAAGGAGTCACCTTGACGTTATGCAGCTCTATCACGTTCGACATCGGCACGGGCTGCCCAGGCACAATAGGGTGGTCTATCGACGGCTTAATCAGATACACCTTCGTCTTATCAAATGCCGGCACGTCTGCTAAATCATACGTCAGCATTCCTGGCTTTAAGTTCTTCATACGAGTAATCTATTGTTAAATCTCCTATAGCATTTTCTACGGCACAAGACAGAGCGTTGTCATCGAAAGACTCTTGATCTATCTTGAAGAAAATAAGGGCCACAGCCAAAGCTCCTGCCTCGAAATCCTCGATATTGCAGGTGCCTTGGTGCTTTTCCCCATACTCTACAGCCATTTCATGTATTGTTTTCATTGTTTATCAGGTTCGTTCATTATTCTTATACAACTTGCATATAAGTTTCTAAGAGGTTCTGATTTTTCTTCATTACATTGGAAACATCCCATGCAGTTCGGACCGCTTATTTCCACACCACGTTTTTTGCAAAAAGCCATAATTATAATGATATAAGAATTTAATAACAATGTCCCGTGTGTCCGCCTCGATTGACAGGCTCATAGGTGGCACAATGGCCGCTGCCTATCTTGCGATAAAGTGTCTCGCTGCCGCCGCAATGACCCCATCCGCCACCGCCGCCATCACTGCAATGTCCCATTTTTAACGTCACCTGAAGCATCAGGTCTCTTAACAATCTCGTCCACATAATTTTGAAATTAAAAAGTTAAACTTATACCCACCCGTTAGTAAGTGAGCCATCTTCATATACTACTGCATAATGGCCTTTTTGTGGCCGTAACAGATATTTGCGCATAACCTTCATGCCGTCCATAAAACTGGCTTTTAAGGTCTCTTCGCAGAGGAAGCATGACCGTTTAAGTAGCAGACGACCTTTGTACCCAGGTATGTATGGGCGCATATCTACCCATTGTTGACAGCCGTAGGCAAATGGTGATTTCATCTTCATGCCTAATGTCTTCTCGAAAGATACGAAGTGCTCGGTGCCGTGTTGGATTTCAGAGAGTTTTATTTCTCTATAACCCATGTCATCGTAGTGCTTTAGACAGGCTAACAGATCTTCACGCTTATATAGATACGGTTTGACAATGTTTAGATTGATGCGCATCTTTCCTTTCATGGGTAATTCTGAATAGAACTTTTGTCTGTCAAAGGTTGACTTTACGCAACGTATTTCGTCTGCAACATCCTCTCGGTAGTGTTGTACTGATAGATTCATGCCGTCCAATATTTCTAATATTCGTAGAAATACAGAATAATTTGTATAGCATGTCTTAGGAACTGATGTTGTAACAAAGCATTTTAGATTAGTCGCTGCCTTAATTCTACAGATGCAGTCGTAAAGTTCATCCAGATATAAACATGGTTCACCTCCGAGGAATAACACATCATCGAAACCGTTTGAATGGTCGATGATAGTTCGTGCTATTGCTTTGGGGTCTGGTTTTATAATACCTTTACCTTGGTACTTCATATCAATGCAATGCCTACATCGGTTGTCGCAGGCTGATGTAAAGTGTACGTCGAATGAGTTATATATCCCATCACAACAGTTTACATCCCATTTGAATTTATTTATACCCATAATTTAATGTTTTAATGAATTGGTGAATGTTCCGTTTCTTGTATGTTGCGATTCTATCGCAACCCTATCAGTCAAACCAATCGTGATGGTGTTCTTTGCAATAATTCAGATATCCAGCTACCATGTCCGCATTGTCTATTACATTGCCAACCACCGTCAGATGCTCATCTTTTTGTGTGTATTGACTGGGAGCCAGGTTCCAATGCCCAACAGGACCGCTCTCGCCATTTAGCAGAATGTAGAAATGGCAACTTGCAAACCGTACCAGTCCATGCGTACAATGACTTCCTGCACTCCAGGCATCTACAATGTCCCCCTCATATACTTCGTTACCATGCTTATCCAGACAGCCGGTAAACTGTCCCACGCTGTTAGGATCTACGCGATACATCTTGACAGTCCATAAGTCCGATGGCTCACTGGCACATGGTAATTCAGGCACTATAAAGGCAACGGTAAACCCTTCAGGATGTTTCTCGTTTGTGGCTGTACCCTTGATGAGTGAGCCATACACCCACTCGCCATCAGCCGTTTTTCCTCTAAATTTTGATATCTTCATTTCTTTTCAAAGTGTAAATTATTCAACTTCCACTCAAAATCCTTATCACTCCTGATCACATGATCAAAGGGCGTTTCTATCTGTTCGATGGCAGCAATATGTATCAGACATGCCAACACTTTAAAAGCATAATCACATGTAGTCTGGCTCTGTGTGTAGTATGCTTGGGCACGTACTTCCAGTAGGTACTCCACAAAACTTGGCTTTGTACTTGATACTACTACTTCATGGAGAAAGAGCGAATATTCCGGCTTATACTTATAGCCCCATGCCTTATATATGGATGCCAGTTCATCAGGAGTTTTCTTTGCCAACTTCATCTGAACGATGAGCGCCTTTTTCTCTTCTTTAGTCATACACCCTCCTCCTTCAATAGTTCGTGCCCGTCATACCCGCACCACGTACAGATACCCAGAGCCACATTCGGTGCCCAGTTCTCTTTCCCGCATTTCGGACAGCGTATCAGCAACACTTCTCCCGTGTCCTGTGCCACCTCCACACCATGCGCTAAAATCTTCGTCTTACTCATAATTTGATGAATTTATGAATTATTGTCTTTCCCAATATGCGAACATCACCATATTAGAGCAATCTCCTAAGTCCAGAATGTCCTTTTTGGCAATAATAGTTAGATGATGTGGTCCTGATATGATATAAGTCTTATTTATGTCTGCAAACTCATCACGGAATTGTCCTACCGTTATGCCCTTTCTGGGCGCTCTGTGACGCTGATATCCTTTGTCTTTCAGATATTGTGTGTAGATGCTGGGAAAATTCCATCTTACCAGTCCTCTTTCGGCGCACCAATTTATAGCATCGAAAAAAGCCTTGTGCCATGTAACACCAAAGAAGTAAGTGTAGGCTCGTACTACACAGTCGTAAGCGTTTGTAAGCCCTTTTGGATTGGGGTTATAGTAAGCAAATCCGTTCATATCCTTTGTTTATTGTATGTCGCGATTCTATTGCGACTCCTTATTCAGTATCTCCTCTATGGATTTCTCGCCAACCACACCCACATAGATGCCAGCGGTAATGGTGCCGGTATCATCATCCAGATTGTCGTATCTCAGTTCTATCAACTCCGTTTTTTCAAGAGTCTCTAAAAGTTTCTGACGTGCCTCCAGTTCAAGATGGTATTTCCTACGGTTCGTTTCCATTTCGTTATAGCCTTTTAGAAACGATGCCTTGTATCTATAAGTATGCTCAATGCGCTCCATGCGCACATTATGGGCTACCATGAGCACTTTGTCATAGGAAAACGGGTCGTTAATCTGACGCATGTGTTTCAGCAGGTCGTTATTCTTCTCTGTCAGTTTTGCGTTCTGCTCCACCAGAACCTTGCTACCCTCACGCATCACCTCCATTTGCTCCTTCATCACTTCATTCTGCTTCCTGAATAAGATGTTAGAGGTTATCACCAGCATATACAGCAGATCGAGCCATCCATGAAATGTGTCACCTTTTATAAAGAAGTAAAAGGAGAAAAACGCCAGCCCGCCTAATAGCAGTCCGTTAAACAACCAAAAGCAAAATCTCTTCATATCTTTATATCATTTTATTCATACTAACCACGTACCCCTCCTGTCCTTCAGGATTCTCGTCGTAAATTTCAAACCCTAACTTTCTATACCAGGGTATGAGGAAAGTTCCCTTAGCGGCACCGAGGTAAACCTGTTCACATCCTTGCTTCTTTGCCAGTTCCTCTACCATCTTCATTAGCTTGGTCCCAATGCCTTTCTGACGTTCCTCTTCCAGAACTATCAGTGAACAAATACCACCGGCATCAGGACGTTCATTCTCAATTCTCAGAACCACAGAACCCTTACCACCATTGACAATAATGGTAAACGACTTACCCCACCACCAAAGGTTTTCGTGGATAATTACTTCACTCTGCTTCCTCTCCCATATAGAACCCCTATGGAAAAAAGAGTGCGCTACGCGCTTCTCCTCCTTGCTCATCGGATTGCGATGCTTCTCTTCTTCCGCTATCGCTTCCTCCGCAGCCTGGTTAATCTTACTCAGTCTCTTAAAATCTACCATAATATATCTATGAATTGATGATTTCTTGATAATGTTCCTTTGTTAGTCTATGCCACCACCCATCTGTGTCCTGACAAAGCATCTGACCGCTCATTACAAAAGCGCCCTTGCAGCTTCTACGTTCGCCATTAGGATGTAGTTTTTTCTCGCGCAGTTCATAGAGCACTTCGCCTGTTTTTAGTTTTCGACATGCTTCTACTACATCGAGGTTAAAGATAGTCGGACTTATCGTGTTTGGTATCTCAATAGCGATACTGAAATTTATCTTTCCCATAATCAGTATAATATAGGTAGTCTTACAAAATGCTCATTCTCTGGAGTCTTAAATTCCTTATCCCATTTGCGCCCTATCACCTGCCATGTTGCCGGTAGCGTAACATCCTTGCTGATGGTGTTCCATGTGTCCCACTGGTCATCAAATATGTATAGGCGATTTGACATTCCCTGTCTTGCCGTCATTTCCAACCATTTCGGCTGTTGAAGCAGATAGTCGAGTCTGTCCCAATCGCCATAGTCTTTCGGTGCTATATTGATACCGCTGACGGCCTGCATCAGCTCGTGCCAATGAGAATATGCACCTTCTATCCACAGCATCTTTCCGCTGGTATAGATGTATATCTTTTGGATATTCTTATAGTGGATGCGAAGTCTGTCAACGATTGATATCAATTCTTCTCTCAGAAGGTAGAACGGGTCGCCACCAGTGAGGCATACCGTATGAGCTTGTTTCAGATCCTCTACTGTTATCACAGGCAGTTTGTCTATGTCATAGAGTCTGTTGCAACATAGCGGGCAGTTGTGGCCGCATTTGTGCGTGATGTAAAGATGATATATTTGTTCCATAATACTATGCCTCTATGTTACTTCGTTGTGCCATCGCCACCAATCTACGTTCATCGTCAGTAGTGGTGTCGAGTACAATTTGCTTAAACTCTGGGTACTTCTTCCAGATTTCTTCAGATATTTCCAGTGCCTTTGACACCTTATCCTTGACTAATTGCTGAAAGTTATCCAGGTCTTTCAGTTCTTCAGATGACGGCTCCATCTTAAATGATCTGTCGCCGATGTTGTCTTGTAATATGATTTTCATAATTATATAAGTTTATGTTTTATTTCTTGTGAGACATAGTGACTTCGTTTCTTGTATGTTGCGATTCTATCGCAACTCTATCGTAAAGTTTTCACTCTCCACTTTTGTTCTTATCAGTCTCAGCCTATCGTCCCCGTCACTCAGGTTCGCATTCAGCCAGTCTTGGATGTTCTCTTTCACAAACTCCGCTGCATCTTTAGCAGGGTAGTAGTCACCAGCAGGGTACGTCAGTTCCACCTCTACCTTCAACGTCTTCGGCATCTTATGCTCCCTCGCCAGCTGCTCGTCAGTCTTAGCCCATAGCCCGATGGCATCCTCCATCAGTTTCTCATCGTCTATTTCTTGCGTTTCCATGAATGTGCATTTTAATCCGTTTATTCTTTCTGCCCATTCCTTCCTCATATACTCCGGCACTTGTATCACCCTGCCAGGAATACTGCCCAAGGCAGACGGACCGGCACATCCATCGATGCCGGCGCTCAGGTAAGAAAAACCAGCAGGTATTTCCCATAGTTTTCCCCATAAACCTTCACGCCCGAAGAAAGGCTTTTTATCACCAGGCTTCGCCGGTCGCCACCAGTCCTCTTCCTTATAGATGATATCTTTTGCTGTCTTACCCAACTTCTCTGGATGCGCCTCCAAATCCTTGAACCGCTCCTTCAGATAGGTAATCTGCTTCTGTATATCTTCTTTCGTGGGTTCCGCTATATGCAGCCCAGGCTTCTTTATAATGCAGAAATCTTCCACTGTCAGTTTCTCTACTGCTGGCTTCAGTTTCTCATACTCCTCTACTGTCAGTCCCCTAACGGGACCGAAACCGCTTTCCTGGCATTCCAGCCTCCATATCACAGACTCCACCCACAACTGATGACAATAGATATACTCTTCTTTCATATTGTAATCTCCTGTTTGGTATATCGCGATGTCATCGCGACCCCTCTTTTCTTAGTTTCTTCTTCTCTTCCTCACACAGGTCAAGCAGTCCTCGTTTCATCTTCTCCAACTGCTCTTGCTTCTCCTTGCTGATGCGGGGACAGCCGTTTATCCATTCGTCTAACCTTGGTAGGTCAAAGTCGAACTCAGCGGCAAAGCAGAGGTAGTCCTGCCATTCCAACATTCTCTTGATGTCGATGCCATGCTCCACACAGAAGATGATATCTTCCATACTCAGCGTCCAGGCACCGTCGTAGTCATACACCGCACCCATCGTAATCCAGTGGCCACGGTCTTCCAGACCCCACATGTTCAGCAACAGTTTCAGCCACTCGGCATGGATGGCTGCTGTCGCTTCCTTCAACTTTGCAATACTCTCTTTTCGTGTCATATCGTTATTATTTATAGTGACCGATTTCGGTCGGTTTCTTCAAAGTCCAGTGTCAGCCACCTGCCAGCCTCTTTGATGCGTTTCTCGGCCACGGCAAAATACTTCGGGTCTTTCTCTATCCCTATGTACCTCCGTTTCTCCATGATAGCCGCTACGCAGGTCGTACCGCTGCCCATCGTATTGTCTAAAATTACCCCCCCCCGAATTAGTATAAGTCCTAATCAGATAGCGAAGCAGATCCACGGGCTTCTGTGTTGGATGATACACCGTCGTCTCGTGCTCCTTCTGAATGTAGATAATCGACTGGGGAAATTTCTCGTTCGGTCGGGTAGGGGCTACCTTCCTGATCTGCTTATCATAGTCATACGTTCTGCCCGTCTTGAACTTCCCATAGCAGCTGTTTGTCCTCGGATGCTCACATCGCCCTTGCGAGTGGTTCGGCTCACCAATGCCCATCTGAGGGTTATACACTGGCAGCTGCTTATAGAATACACAGATGTCCTCATGGCAGCGCATCGGCATCCTATTCGCATTCAGGAACCCCGTTCCGCGTCCTTTGTACCATATCAGGTTATATCTCCACAACTTCCTGTTGCTCTGCATCAGATCGCTGGTAAACATTCCCTGCCCGAAGAGCACTATCACACCCCTCGGCTTAATGATACGCTCATAGTGCGCCCAAAGAGGCTCAAACGGTATCATCCTGTCCCATTGCGCATTCGGGTTATCCTTATGCAACACCTGGTAGGGCAAATCGCAGATGACAGCATCCACGCTCTCATCCGCTATCCCTGCCATCAGTTCCAGGCAGTCACCCTTATAGATATGGTTCACTTCTAACATGCCTTCCTTCTCTTATTCTTGTTCCATTCCTCCCGTGCTGCCGTCGCCAGCTGCCGGTATCTGTATAGATGGATGTTGCTCACTGTCGAAACCGCCATTAGGTCCCTCATATAGAGTTTCCCTGCCATTGTCGTTAATCTCACCAGTCGCTGCATCCTCGTCTCGTTATTACTCATCCTTTTTGTCCTGTATGTGGTTATGTCACAACCACCCGTCAAATTCCAATTCATACTGGAGGAACTTCTCAGCGTACCATTTCTTGTAGGCTTTTCCGCTGATCCACCAGTCAAAGATGTTCTCGGCTATTTCCTGCTCTTGCTCATCGGTCAAGCCGTCAGGCGATGAGCAATCTGAAAACCCGCTTTCCAGTGGTTCGGATCTGGGTGTTGAATGTACCCGTTGTCGTCGATCGTTTTCCCAGCATATCGGCTTCCAGTCTTTCCCAATACCGTACCACAGGGTTGCTTGTGGTAAGCGTTCTTTGCAATACCCCCCCCGAACGGATTTCTCGGATAGCCTTTACCCAGTTTCTTCTCACATGTGGCCAACGCTCGTTCTCTATCAACTTCTGTCTCGGTGGCGACATCGGACAGCAGATGCAACCTATACGGTAAAAACCCTGGTCGTAGAGTTCGCAGTGTGGCACCTGTGCCACCTTATTCAGAAACTCCCACACATCCCGCTCAGTCCAGTGGATGATGGGCGATATCAGAAGGGTCTCTTTGCCGCTGATGCAACCGATGGTTTTCTCTTCTTTGGCATTGGTGATATTCACCTCGCCCCTCTTTCGTGTGCTCGGCGATTTCGCTGCCGAGAGTTTTTTCTTCCTGAATTTCTCAAAGGCTTTCAGATCGCCGCTGAAGGAATAGTTGCTAATCTCTACCTCGTTACGTTTGGCTCGATTTCGGCTTTCCTGATGTCTGATGCCAATGAGCGTCACCTTACCGGCTCCGGCCTTCTCCTTGAACTCCTCACAGCACCACCTTACTTTCTTGGTGGGTAGCAGCTGCTTCCTGAGTGCTACATGGTAAATGCTGTCTTTGGGTTTAATAAGTTCTACCTCTGGGTACGACCGCTTTACAAAGCGGATCACCTCTGGCGGGTCCACAGAAGTGAGGTTCATGTGTCCCTCGAATTGTACGCCAGCCAACTGTGCGATATGAAAGAGCGCCTGACTGTCTTTGCCTCCGCTGAAAGCAAGGTAATACCCCCCCCTCGTATCGTAGGCCAGTGCCAACTTCTCTGCCTTACGCAGCAGATGGATGGAGTATTCCATCTTCCTGCGTAGCCGATTGCTGGCTCTTCCATACGCTTCTTTTAATGTAATATTAAGCTGCATTTTTATATTGATTTTTTCTTATTTTCACATTTTTGTCAAATTAAGCAGTTTTCAACCGCCTTATTTTGTCACATATAACTCCCGCTCCTCTTCGTCGCAGTGGTCAACGAATATAGGTTCATCGTCTTTTGCCCTTTGCGGACAGAATGCCGTCGCCTGCTGAAAGCGCTCACAGCTCTGCTTCAACAGACAGCGCTCCCCATGACAGAGTAACATCAAATGTTTTTCCATAGCTCTCAATGTTTCGTTTATTGCAAGGCGATTGCATCGCCGTCCTCAGTTAAACCACTTAATCACCGTCTCGCCCTTATAGCCCTTCACCCACACAAACCAGGCATAGGCCGTAGCGCTCCCGCTGATCTTATCAAACTCACCATTCATGGCACATAGCAGTCTCGATGAACTCACCCACACCCTTGCAGGTGGCTGGGTTCTGAAAAGGTGCTTTCTCAGCTTCCCTTCCAAAAAGGTTAGTTTCAAAAACATACACACCTTTTTCCCGTCTGGGATAATTTGCAGCGCCTTCTCCACAAACTCCTGAGCATAGGCGTATGGCGGATTGGTGACGATGTTCCCATTCCATTCCTGGTTGTCGATGGCCAGGAAGTCGGCCACCTCGCCATAGCCTCTGTCGATGATATCTCGCGAAGTGACGTTTTGCCCCCCCCCTAATAAGCACTTCCGAGATATGTCCCTCGCCACATGCCGGTTCCAGGATGGGACCGTCAAACTGCTCCAACTTCAGCAGCCATTCCGTCGCTTTGGGTTCGGTGGCATAATAGTCACCCCACGCACGTTCATGGTCCGTGTGGTTACTCGCCCCCAATGTCTTGAACACCGAGGCCCTGCCACCTACCCAGTCTTTCTTCTCGCTCATCACATCAACAGGTTTTTCTCTCTAAGAATGGCTTTCACTCTCGCAGGCTTCACCTTGGCAAGGCTCGCGATGTTCTCTACTTTCCAGCCCTCCTTATGCAGAGAGATAATCTGGTTCTCAATAGTCTTATTCATATTATAGGTATTATAGGGTTTATCCGAAGTCCAGCATCGTACTGTTACGTTTCTTCTCCCATTCCTCGTGATACATGTTCCAGATGTCACGGTAATGGTTGATGTCATTCATCAGCTTACCACGCATCGGCTTCGTCACGTTCTTCTGCTCCATGAGTGCCGCCTTGTGGTTCTCATCATTCAGCATCTGACGCAGACACTTACCCACGATTGTACGGGTGCCATAACCGCCAAAGCCTAAGTTGTTCTCAGGATTGATAATAGTGTCACCTCCTGCCGAATACCAGATGTTATCCTCTATGGTATAGAACTTCACCGTGTCCTCATTGATAACCATCAGCACGTCGGGTGCATCCTGATAGATAGCAGCACACAGCGCAACACCTTTCCACGACTCTAACTTCACAAAGAGCATGTTCTCCAGCAGGCCCTGGTCACGCAGCAACTCTATCAACTGCTCATTGTCGCCACCGTCATTGCCACGCTCGTCAAAGTGCAACTTCAACTGTCTTCCGTCTTTGCCGCCATACAACCAGGTCAGATAACCATGCAGTATCTTCTCATTCCATGTAGGCAACAGTGCCTTGACCTCTTCCGGCTCTGCTTTGTCAAAGACCATCTTTGTCAGGTCAAATTCCACACACTCGGCCCAGTCTTTCATGTATGGCCATGGATCCAGACGCACCGATGCACTGTCTCTGCCTAATAGGTCACTCGTTGACTCCCCAAACTCCTTGCGGAAACGGTCGTACACCTCACCGATGATAGTGGAGAACACAGGACCTAACAAGTCAAACCGTGCCTCGAAGGTGTCTATGCGCTCTGCCAACGTAGGCATCTTTACCTCAGCAGCTTCTATCACACCGCCCTCGGCATCCTGTTCTTCCTGAGCCTTCAGGAACGATGCCAACATATTCTGCCGGCGCTTCAAGTCCTCCTCCGCCATCATCATGCGTATCTTATCCGATGTCTGACGGTCGGGCTTCTGACCAGGCTTCAATTCATCCAACTTACTCTGGTAGAACTGCTCCTGCGTAATGGCTTTTACTTGGTACTGTTTTGCCAGTGCCGAAAAATTCTTCAGCGATTTGTTCTGCTGATAATACTCCACAACTGCACAAAGGTACTCGTGGAATTTCTTTAGTCTTTGATCATTCATATATAAGTTTTCTAAGGTGAAGTCGTTATTCTGTCCCGTATGCTGCGGTATCACCGCAGCCTCTCCGCGTTTCATTGCTGGGGTCTCTCGGCTGCTCTTTCCCGTATGCAGTGGCTCTGCCGCTGCTTCCTCGTTCTCACTGCGTCCAGCGGTTTCCCCGCTGGTAGCTGCCGTCTTGCTCGCTACCTCTCCTGTCGGTTCTCCGACGGGTTTCTCCTCCCGCTGCTGTTCCTCGTAGCGTTTCGATGCTTCCAGCGCTTGTTGCTCCCAGTCGCGTAGGCTCTTCTCCTCCTTTTCAGCAAGAGCCACCTGAGCCTTCTGCAACTGATCCTGCCACTGCGTCGTAGGTTTCGCTTTGGTCTCAGCCTCGGTATTCTCTATGCGGTCACTCCATCCAAAGGGCGCACCCTCCAAATGGAACTCTTTGACCATTCTCCTGGCGATGCACGGATTTACTCCACTGTTGGCAACTGGTATCGTTCGCCCGTCAGGGTGCTTCCACACATGGTGCTTGTTAGTCCTGTCGAGCACAAAGCCGTTCTTCTTCAACAGCCGCTCCCAGTCCTTTTTCTTGATGTCATGTAGTCCTCCCATATCGCTATTGATAGTTATAGTGTAATCTTTACTTCTACGTTATCTACCTTCAGTGTCACGTCACCATTCCAGCCGCGTCTCTGCACTTCGTCTATCAACTCCTTATCCGTAAACTCCGAAAGGGTAGGGGCAACAGCCGTTTTCCCAGGCTGCACAGCCCCATGTCCGAACCCGCCGATAAAATCGTCAATGCCTCTCTCCACAGCGTTTGCTATGTCCTCGGCTTCTGGCGCATTCGCCACGTCTTCGTCATCCTTGCTGACCTTTTGTTCCGTAGGCAGTGGCTCTGTCGCTGCTTCTGCTGGTTTCCCAGCGGTTCCGCTCTTACGCCCTCTCATGTCTTCTCTCGGCTCAAAGGTGGCAGCATCCTTTTCATCACACCAGTAGAACCCTCCAGCTATGCGCTTCTTATCAATAGCTCTGGTGATGTTCCTGATGCCCAGCCCGTTCTCTGCAGCACCCATGGAGTCCCATACCCTGATCACCTCCAACGTAGAGGGGTCGATCTGAGCCACCTTGCGCTTGGCTCGGTTCTTACTTCTTCCTAACGTGTCTCGCTCACCCTGATAGGGCTTTTTCGGAGTCACCCGTGTTTGTTTCCTTTGTTCCATATCTGGCGTATTTTGTTCTGATTTTAACACTTTTCGTTCCAATTTCGGCTTTTTCTGTTCCAATTTTAACGCTTTCCGTTCTTTCTGCTCCTTTTCCGCAGGCAGAGGCATCGTCTCTGCATCTTTCAGCAGCGCACCATAGTCGAACCTCGGCATGGGGCATTCTTGCGGTTGCTCTTGATGGGCAAAGGTCAGCACATGCACCATCACGCTCGCCGCCCGTGCTTTATCTTCTGCATAGACAGGCCCGCGTTTTGCCAGGGCCTCTCTTAGCACCGCCAGCGTCACCTCCTTACAAGGTATGGAAAAGTCCAACTTCTTCCACACCTGCATAAAGGCATTCCGCGTCTTGATGTAGAGCGTCTGCCGTTCCTTCAGCTTTCCCCATTGTTCGTATGCCTCTTTTAGTGTCATCTTCGTTTTGTACCCGCGTTTCAGCGCAGGGTCTTGTTTTGTTTATTGCAAGGCGATTGCATCGCCGTTCCTATCCGTTTCTCCTGTACCCTAACGCCCGCATCATGGCAGCCGTCTCTTTAATACCTGGCACACCGGCAAACTCTGTCGTTGATGCTATCACTTTGACTTTTTTCAGAGAGTACCGCGTACAGCAGTATTCCGTCTTTGTCAGGTGGGGTACGTCATCCAGACAGGTAGGTAGCGCCATCATGTTTATGTCTTGCTTATGGTCACGGTAAATGGCCTTTGTTTTACGAAGCATCCCCTCCGGCACCTCCATCGTTACACACACATCCGTATCGACATTGCCGCTCAGGTAGTGGATGGCCTCTTTCGGATCATCCGTCGTAAAACAAAAACCACGACTCTCTGAACGAAAGCCTCTGTGCTTGCTCTCATTCACCAGTAGCTGTCCGGCTTGCAGCCGTCGCCACTCTTCATTACTCATAAATCGGTGTACTACCATCTGTCTTCCGTTCTCTGTGCTGCTATGTCATAGCAGCCATTTGTTGATTGTATGTGGCGATGCAATCGCCACCTTATTTATATTATATAGAGTCTATCAGCGCTACGCCGCCCACAGCTCGCTCCGTCACAAAGATGGCAGGCTCATTCATCATGCCAACGCGCATCACAAACCCTTTGTCCTCCAGACGGCTCAGATAAATCGTCAGCGGGTCCCCTAACTTCGTAGGGTAGGCTTTGAAGAAAGTTCGCAACTTCGTCTCGTCAAAGAATAGCGTAGCCACCGACTCTTTTTCCACTGGCTGAAAGGCATCCACGAACGCATCAATCTTCTGGGGAATGACAAAATCCTCTAACGACGCGCCTTCTTCCTTGGCTTCTTCAAAAACATCTTTCTTTTTCTTATCCATATCGTTGATAAAACTTATATAAACTTTGGCAAAGGTACAAATAATTTTATAATTACAAATTAAAACTAAGGTTTATTTTGTAATTTTTATGAAAATCCCAAATATAAAATCTGTTTTTCTCAAAAATTTTATGTACCTTTGCCCCCGAAAACAATAAAGTAGTACCGTTTTTTATCCTGTGTTTCTATCGCAGAACCCTAAAAACTAAGATGATGTCAAAAATTAAACACTACTACCAGTGCGACATGTATAGCACTATCGGAAAGCAGCTCCAAAAATATTGGGACAATGTGCTCCGTGCCGCTTCCCGTGCTGATGACTATGCTCGCAAGTATGGCGCTTCGTCTTACGAGGCCCCAGTGCAATACTTTGAGGGTGGGGTAGATTACCTCATCTTCGACCGCACACCAGATACCCGTGTGTGGCGTAAAAAATTGACGGATGCCGAGGGCACCGATCTCTATGAACCTAACTGCATGTATCGCTCCGACGTGCTCATCATCCCCGATGACCGCTTCCATCCATCCGATACATGGGATAAGACTTACTCCCGTAAGCACCTCTCCTGGCAGGATGTTAAACAGATGAAGACCTTTGACCAGTGGGCTGCCATCGCTAAGTTCAAAGGTACCGGCGACCGCAAAGCCGACATGAAGGCGCTCGATGAGCGTATGTCCCGCTACACCTTCGTCTCTTTCCTCCAGTTCTATGGCGATGATAGTTCGCCCATCGGTTCTCCCGCTGGCAAAAAGTCCGCTGTGCCACCCAGTCGTTCACGCATCAACACCGCTGCCGACTGCCCCCAGTGGCTCCGCAAGGCTATCCGCGCCGAGAAAGACCGCCAGGCTCTTCCCGTCGTAGAGATCTATCCCCTCATGGCGATGCTCGATATGCGACCGGCTACCACCGGCCACAGCGTGACGCTTAATGTTACTCCGCAGTTCTTTCTGTATGGCGAAACTTTCTTCATTGGTACCGAGTACCCCTGTCATGCTGAGGGACTGCACCCCACCACCGAGGGGAATTTCATCTGTAACATGAATGCAGCCAAACGCCAGCGTAACAATTAAACTTCACCTCATACGATTAAAAATTTAGTTATTAAGTAAATGATTTGTTTTAGTATTTAGTAGTAGTTTATACCGCAACATCGTCAAGTGTGACTTGTGACATAAGGTTAAACATCGAATGTAATTCATGGTATTAGATTTTAAGGTTGCCGCCTGCCCTGTCGCGATGACACAGCAGGCGGTTTTTGTTCTATCGGTTCTGTCTCTTGCAAGGCGATTGCATCGCCGTTACTTCTCGCTCCTCTCCGGCCCGTCATCAGTCGCTATCATCGGCACACATCCGTGGCTCCTTTGGTAGAACTTCGTCAACTCAGCATTCTGCCGTTCTATAATATCCATCAGCCGATTGCGCTCCGCGTCAAAGCTCGCCTGACAGTCCCTCCTGATGTGGTCCTCTCGGTCATGGTGCTCACGTTCCAACTTGATAATCTCCCTGGTATGCTCCAAACGCAGTCGCAGTATAGCCTCGCTCTCACTCTCGCTACTATGGTCTGCATCATGGGTTTCGTATGGGGTGATTGCTTCGCCACCATCACTACTCCCAGCCGTTCTCGGCTGGGGTGCTGCCTTCTCCGCAGGCAGTGGCTCTGCCGCTGCTACTGCCCCTTCCTCCTGCACTCTTCTCTTCAACAGCCGTTCCTTGCGTTCCAGTCCTGCAGTCACCGCTTTCGCCTGTGCCCTGCTGCTTATCTGGCGCTCCGTGACCCGCGTCTCAATGATGCTCTTTCCCGCACCACTGCCGATACCGTAACCGTCCGTTGGCATCGTCTGACTGTTCTCGGTGGGCTGCTCAATGGTCAGCACACTTCTTCCGTCACCGTCGAAGAAGAAACCGCTCATCGGTATGTTATAGTAGTTACACAACCTGAGCATAGCCGTGACATGGATAGGGGTCTTCCCGTCCAGCCATCTGTTGATACCCGTATAATCTGAACTCCCTAATGCCTCTAACAGGTCTTTCTTCGATAACTTGTTGGCCTCTTTGAACTCTCGCAGAAAACCATAATTGAAACTGTAGTCCATAACTAATTATTTATGTTTATTTAACAATAGAAGTAGCCTCACACGTCATTCATACCTTATATAATCTTTAATTTATAAACGCCAAAAACTGACACCAAATTTTATTAAAATGTTAAATTTCTAACAAAAACTAATATAATCTTTGATTTTTCAAATTAAAATTTATACCTTTGCGCAAAATTACAAAAAATATTTCAAAGTTCAACATGATTATTGAGAAGTTACAACAGCCAGAGGCACACCTCCAGTGCGACGACCTCACACCAACTCAGAAAAAACAGTTGGCAGAGGTCATGCTTCGCCATGAAATGAAGTGGGGACTGGCCTACAACCGCTTTTTCCGCTTCGGCTTTAAGGAGTGGGAACTGAAAGGCATCGACCAGATCAAGCGCGACTTCCTCTCACAACATCAGGAGGAGATCTTTCCGCCCAACCTGGATATGTCTCAGCCTACACCCGATGATATGGTCAACGGAAAAGGCGTGTTCTATCGTATGCTCGGCATGACCATCGGCATGAAAAAACTGTTCATGGAACACATGAACACACTCGGCATGGGGTCAAACTCCGTCATCAATAAGTTCTCCAACGACGATTGGGCGGACTACGAACGGGTGGGAATACTCACCATCCTGCAGGAGTTTGAACATGAAGCAGCTGCCATAAGTGAGACATAATGAAACAACCATGTCGAAGGAAACCTGGCAGACCGCTGAAAGACCGTCGCAGACATCTTATCATAGCGGCAACAACAGACTTTCGGGGTCCCAACGAGGAACAACTTTTCTTCCTTTTTCGTGGGGCTTCGCATCGTCTGCTATCTGATGTGTTCCGTTTTCTCATCGGCAATGGCAATGGTATCGCCCGTCAGGTGGTTATCACCGAAGAGCATGACACCATCAAACGTAATGGTAAGGGGTATTGGCGCATGGCAGTGAAACTCTGTGAACCAAACTACCACTTCTGCAGCCTGGACGATATGCGCATACTCATCGATGCAGCGTTCCATCGTCATCATCCCTGCTCAGTCCATTGGCTCACCATTGATAAGTTCCTAAACGTATAGCAACCGTCCCAGCCGTTCTCGGCTGGGTACTAAAAGTAAAAATATGAAACTGATTGATATTACATTCGACCTCGAAAGCCTGTCATTGGCTTCCAATGCTGCCATCGTACAGATAGCTGCTGTTGTTTTCAATCGCCATGCGTCCTCTGCTGACGAGTTGTTTCCCGTCAATATCCCGCCGTTCGAGTGCAAGGTGGATATCCGCTCTTGCGTAGCCGACGGGTTCGACTTCTCACCATCTACCGTGAAGTGGTGGGCTGAAAAGCCGGAAGAGGTAAAGGCCGAAGTGCTCTCTGGCGATTGCTATCCGCTGCAGGAGGTATTTTCTAACTTCATCGAATGGCTCAACGAGGTAAAAATGGCCACGCAGTCTGACATGCTCTGCCTCTGGGCACAAGGCTCAGACTTCGATATCAGCGTTTTGCGCACCATATTGCGCACCTACAACCTCGAAGAGCGCTTCCCTGTCCCATACCACAACTATCGCGATGCTCGTACATTCATTGCCGAGATAGGTAGCCATTTCGTTGCCAACGAAGAGGCATTGGCAGACCATGCTAAGATCTACGAGGCCCTGCCCAAATATACGGGCGATGGCAACGTCCACAATGCCGTTTACGACTGCCTCCGCACCTCCTGGTCTGTATGGCAGTGCTTCTCTCTTCTCCCTGACCCCGCATAATATTTGGTATGATCTACGACCCACTCATAGACGAACTTGCAGCATTACCGCTGAACCTCCTCATACAGCCTGCCGACCAGCAGACTGAGGAGGGACAGACGGCTTGCTGGTGTCCGTTCTGTAAGGGTGCTCCTGCCAGCGGGAAATCCACTCCGCACTTCATCATCTACCACCGCCGTCGTGGTGGTCTCTATGGCAAACCTGTCGAATACTGGTTCTGTACCAAGACACGACGGGGTGGCTATGGGGCTATCGAACTGTTTGCAGCGATGAAGGGCCTCGGTTACTGGTGGCGTAAGGATGCTCACGCTCCACAGACGTTCATCTGTGTGGGCGAAGATCTCCGACATGCCTGCCTCGGACTGGCAGAACAAATGGGACATACTCGTGAGGAGATTCAGGAAAAATGGCCACAGCTGCTGAAACGTGACTACCGCGAGACGGCCTTACGACCACAAGAGGTACTGACGTTCGAGCCTAAAACGGACTTCACACCGCAGGACCTTGCTGCTCTCGGTTGCACCACATGGCTCTCGCGTGACGGCATCGAACAGTATGGCTTCGACACGGCAAACAAGGATGCTGACTGGCATTTCCACCCGTCAATGATACAGCAGGACTTCCACGTCTATGCGGTCGGCAAGGTTACGCTGCCTGCTGTCTCGCGTCAGGGCGAACCACAGTCTGAGGTGCTGATATCTACACCCTGGAACCCTATTTTCGTGGCTCTCGCTGATGATGAGCGCGAGGATTGTGGTTCTATATTCCGTCCGGCTATCGAGGAACAGCCGCCCATGGTGTTCTCTACCACTGAGGAACATACCACCGCTAAGGTTAGCCGTTGGCTGGCAGGCGATAAGGTATTTCTCCGTGCTGTCGAACTGCGCACCTCCGACACAACGGGTGTCCGTAAGGCCATTCAGGAACTCGACCCCAACGAACGGGTTACTGAGGTAAAACAGGAGTGGCAGGAGTCCAGCGATAAGAACGGCAACCCGAAAATGGAACTGACAGATGTGCCTATTCGCGATAAGGACATCAAGGCTCGTGCCATCATTTATTGTACCTCGGCTCAGGATGCCATCGCTACCTACTACCACCTCACGGCATTGCGCCATACTTACCCCAAGCAGTTCGGTTCTCGCTGGTACCACGTCTGCTTCCCTTATGGCGACGTGCCTTTCTCCAGCATCCACTATAATAAGATGCACCGCTTCGCGGACAACATCTATACACTCTTCGCCTCTGACACCAAACAGACGCTTCGCGCCCGCGACATCAGCTGTCGCTACCGTGACGTGCTTCGTGCCCAACTGCCAGATACAATGACGGATAGGGCACACCTCTACTTCCCTCGCCTCTTCTGCCACCCAGTACAGACGGTACGCGACTTCTTCCTGGCGTATCACATGCTGCCGCGTGAGGCGTTCCAGAACGATGAGGACATCAACCGCCTCTTCTCATCATGTATCACGTCGGCTCTCAGCAGCGACCCCTTCGAGCGCAAAGAGAAAAGGGATAAGAACGGCATGGTGAAGGAGGTGTACTATACCATCAATCCGGCTACGCTCTGGGAGTTCATGGCTTCTGCTGGCTACGCCCGCGACGTGCGACCCGATGAGCCGGATAAGATAGGACGTTATGTGCATATCGATGGCCCGTTTGCCGACGAACTGGACCCGCAGTCTATGGTGCAGGCCACCATCGAACACCTGAAGGCGTATGCCCGTCAACTCAACGATGCGCGTCCTGGACTTCCTGATGAATACGAGCTGATGGTGCAGTCGGTGCTCCGTGCTAACAAGGAGATCAACGAGAAGACGATTGCCTCGCTGCCTGCTGTTAAGATGAACTATAACGAGGGCTATGGTCGCCACATCGAACATTTCTTCTACGAGAATGGTGCGCTCCGCATCACAGACAACGAGATAACGCTGCTTCCCTACGACCAGATAGACTTCAATGTGGAACGTGGAGAGAAACTGCATTGGAACATCACACCGCTCAAAGAACTGCCGTTCGAGATTTCGGAGAACCCCGAATATCGCCGCCGCTTAGAGGCTATCAAGAATAAGGAGGCGGAAAAGGATGATAACGGCAAACCGCTCTACACGCTCTCCCAACTGGAACAGGATAAAAACGACCTGGCACTATGGGCACAGTCGCATCGCTGGCTCGTCGATTGGAAGGGCAAGCATGAGGACGAAATGTGGCCTCCATTGCGTGTCATCCGTGGTTTCGCAAACGAGGAATGGGAACAGGAACAGCGTCTCATCCACGATGGTAAGCAGTTCTCGTCTGAGGAACAGATGGAATTGGACTGCCGTTTTGCTAATCTCATCTTCTGCCTCGGTCGTATGCTATGGCGCTACCGCGACTCGAAGTCTAACTGTATCTCTTATCTCATCGAGAATGTGGTGTCGGCTGCCAACCGTGCCGAGGGTGGATCTGGTAAGTCAACCTTCGTGCGTATCTTCGCGGGCTGTGCAGCGCATATCCTGAACATCAACGGACGCGACCTCATTAGTAATAAGGAGTTCTCGGCTAACCTGGCTGAGTATCAACACCACAAACACCGTATCGTACACTGGGAGGATGTGGATGCCAGCCTTGACTTTGGTAAACTCTACAACCTCACAACCGGCGATTTCTCCGTGCGCTATATGTATAAGGACCGCATCACCATCCCTCTGTCTGAGGGTCCTGGCCATGTGGTCACGTCTAACTATCCGCTTCACGACCTCGACGACTCTACCATGCGCCGTGTCTGTCTCGGTGGCTTCTCACACCGCTTTTGCGGACAAAACATAATGAAGAACAAAGCGGCTCGCTATATCTCGGACATCATGCCCGACTTCAATGCCGTTTCTCCTGAAAAACTCTCTGCCACCTCTCGCAATCAGATTGCTATGATATGCGCCCTCGCCGTGCAGTTTGTCATGCGCTACGATGAGAAGGTAGATGCTCAGAAGAAGTACATGGAACAGCGTACTCTTACGCAGTCTCTTGGCGAAGCATTCCTGCGTTTCGCTCGTGTGTTCTTCGCTCAGGAACATGTATATGGTGTTCCCGTCGATCTCGACTCCATGCTGGAAGAATACAAGTCAGACTTTGCCGAGGCATCGAAAAACAAGACGGACTCATTCTCGCCAAAGGCTTTCAAGCGCCGCATCCTCGACTACTGCGAGACTGCCGGCATTCTGATGAACCCGCCACAGCTCTTCAAGAAAGCGGATGGTAAGGTGCTCAAAAAGGCGGAACAGACCAACTACTTCGCACACCAGGCATGGTGTACGCGCCGCTACTTCGAGGGACGCGAGTGGGAGGAGGATGCAACGATTGCTCCAAAGCAGATCCGCGAATTGGTACGCACCGAACATGCTGTATATTTCTACCGCTCCGGCAAAGATACTATCCCCGCCAACAACGATGAACTGATGAAGGACTACGAGGCATTCTTGTCTAAGCCCGACCCAGCACCAATCACCGACGACAACGGCAACGTGGTTGTGCTCACCGAAGAGGAACAGCAGCGCTGGCGCTCTTATCTCGATGGCCGTCAGCGTAAGCGCACTACTTCCGCCGCCACCGCTACCACTGTGGCTGGTAGTTCTGCTGCCAGCACCCAGCAACCCGAAGATGATTTACCATTTTAATTCAATATTAACTTAAAAGTGAAATTATGGCTCGTTACAGATTTTCAGTTGACATCGGCACCTTCATCGGTGCCAGGTTTCTAAACCTCACACTCACCGAGGGTGGCAAACCCATCCCTGGCATCTTCATCCCTGCCGGCATCAACGGCATAGAGGTGCAGCAGGATAACCGCGACGAGGGCAAGCGCAATGCTTCTGGCATCCGTGCTTTCCTCAACTTCATCCAGCGCTCGTGCAATGGTAAGTACATCGATGCGGTGAAACAGTCACTCATGCGCAAAGGCGAAGATATCACGCTCTACAATGTACCTGCCTATCAGGTGGCTTACACGCTCCCCGAAGAGAAGCGCACCAAGATCCGCGCCGCACTCAAAGCGCGTGTCATCAGCGAACATCCTGAATGGAAAGACCAGTCCGATACACAGGGCACCGACCTCTCCCGTGCTATCTCGATGCTTATGCCTTACCAGATGGGCGACTCTTACCTCGTCGAAGACCAGAACAGCCAACAGCCACGCAACAGCTCCGCACCTGTCTCGCAGGGAGTAGCAGGCTACTCGGCTCCGGCATCGTCCGACTACGACCCGTTCTCTGGCGCTGCCACCGACGAAGACCTCCCCTTCTAAAACCAGCGCCCAGCCGTTCTCGGTTGGGTCCTAAAAAGCAAAAAATATGAAATTCAACGTATCATCCCGCGAACTGCTCCGCATCCTGAAGGCTACCGGCTCAGTCATCCAGCGCAAATGTAGCCTTCCCATCCTCACCAACCACCTCTTTACGCAGGTGGGTGATAAGTTCTTCATCACTGGATCCTCACAGGAAAACGCCCTCACCATGCCGGTGGGCATCCTTATGGAGTCCGGCGATACGTTCCATCCGTTCTGCCTGCCTGCTGCCGACATCATTCCTCTGCTCGGCTCTCTGCCTGAACAGCCTGTGACGTTCGACATCGACCTGGAGCGCCACCTCGCCACAGTCATCTATCAGAGCGGACAGGTGTCTGTACCTATCGAGGAGTCTGCCGAGTTCCCCAAGGTGGCGGATGTCACCGACCCAACAACATTGTTTGTCGTCCCTGCTAACATCTTTTTCCCTGCAGTCAAGGCTGCAAGCGGATGTACTTCGGTCAATGACACACTGCGTCCTCAGATGGCTGCTGTGGCACTCGACGTGCTCGACGATAAGGTGGTATTCGTCGGATCTGACGGACACTCGCTCTATAAGTATGAATACTTCCATGGTGTACCGTTCCTTACGGGCGAAAAGGCGGTCATCCTTATTCCAAATACCATCGTCGGCTCTCTGCAGACTCCATTCCTCGGCGTAGAGGAGATTGAAGTGCTGTTCGACCGTAAGCATGTATGCCTACGTGCCGGCGATATATCATTCACCATCCGCGACATCGAACAGCGCTATCCTAATTACAACTCAGTCATCCCAAAGGAAAACCCCTACCATGCCGTCCTGCCGGTGGCCTCATTCATGGGTGCCCTCAAACGTGTGCAACTCATGGCTTCCGACGCATCCAACATGGTTAAGTTCTCTAAGGATGGCATGTTTGTCAACCTCTCTGCTGCCGACATCGACTTCTCGAAGTCCGCTTCCGAGAACCTGACACTCGCCGAGGTGGAGGACCCTTTGACACTACCCGATAATTTCGCCATAGGCATCAAGGCTTCGCAGCTGATGAACCTACTCGGAAACATCAGCACCGATAACGTGCGCGTCGAACTGTCAGCACCTAACCGCCCACTCCTCCTCAAAGAGGATGCCGACAACTCCGTCCTCCTCGAACTTTGTATGCCAATGTCCCTGGAATAACCACCGTGCCCAGCGGTTTCCACGCTGGGGCCTAACTGCAAAAATTATGAAAATAGATATCATCAACGACTCCCTCCACGCGCTCCCCGAATATGCCACAGCTCAGTCTGCAGGCATGGATCTTCGTGCTAATCTCACAGAGCCTATCGTTCTGCAACCCATGGAGCGTGTATTAGTTCCCACCGGCTTGCATATCGCACTACCCGCAGGCTACGAGGCTCAGGTACGTCCACGCTCAGGACTCGCCCTGAAACATGGTGTCACCGTGCTCAATGCACCAGGTACCATTGATGCCGACTACCGTGGCGAAATCGGTGTATTGCTTATCAATCTTAGTAATATCCCCTTCGAGATCACCGATGGCGAACGCATCGCCCAACTGGTGATAGCTTCTTACGAACAGGCAGAATGGAACCCCGTGACAGTCCTCGACGATACCGAACGTGGCGATGGCGGTTACGGACATACTGGCACAAAGTAATGGATAAGATGTATAACTGTGATTTTATCGCAAAGTCACTTGTTGCTGATGAGGGCTGTGTCACCAACTGTCCTGGTGTTACTCACCGTATAGAGGTGGCCTGCTTCTTCCAGCATGGCCGCACGTCCTATTTTATTGCGAAAGATGGCCGTGTCCTCTCAGCTCCTACAGCCACCGTGCTCGATGGTTCTCCATCGAGTCCTGGCGCTCTCTGTAAGGAGATAGCATCTTTCAACGGCAAAGGCTATCGCCGTGTCCGTCTCGCTGGTAAGAACTTCAAGGTGCATCGCCTCGTGGCAGAAGCCTTTGTCCCTAACCCCGACAACCTTCCCCACGTCATCCACATCGATGGCAACCGCACCAATAATCATTTCTCTAACCTCCGCTGGTCCGCCACTCAGTCCAATCACGAATGAAGCATCAGAAGAAAAAGAACCACGACCCCCGACGGCTCGAACGCATCGATCCCTACGACATCAAGCGTCCACTCCCGTCACCTACCAGGACCTCCACAAAGTCCTACATCCGTGGCGACATCCGTCCCCGCCGTTCTCGCACCTTTGCCGTGCTGTTGATTATCGTCATTATCCTACTCTTGTAATATGGTCACACGTCCTATCTTCC
>Ga0247611_10001405_pt1 | contig 42942 bp, 38 predicted proteins | sample 177DNAGHGhighgp2_FD_192422 | JGI IMG/M metagenome (GOLD analysis project Ga0247611, IMG submission 192422) | Sheep rumen microbial communities from Palmerston North, Manawatu-Wanganui, New Zealand - 1770 DNA GHGhigh gp2 | ecosystem: Host-associated > Mammals > Digestive system > Stomach > Rumen... | reverse complement strand
GTTGTGTAGTTAAAGGCATGGTTTATTGGTAGTATGCACTTCTGAAAGGTATTGGACAATTGGCGGTAGAATTTCAGATTGAGTGTGATGCGCAGTTTGTCGTCGTCCGAGCCTTTGGCTTTGGTGTTGGTGTGGATGGCTGTTACCAGGTATATGTCGCGGAAGCCTTTGCTCTTGATATAGGGGGCAAAGAGGTCGATGCCGTTAAGTGGGACCGTTGCGGGAAATGTTTCGCCAGAATAGTATAAGCTGGCGGTGCCATCAAGGAAATTGTCATGCTGTGGGTTGTCGTCGGTCACCAAGCCCACAAGCACGCGGTTTTTCACTTCGAGGGTGGTGCCCTTTTGTGGGATGACCTGTTCGACGACCTCATCAGCATTCTTGCTCAGCAGTTCGGCAATAAAGGCGGTGAGCAGCTGGTGCTGTTTGTCGCCGGGCCGGAGGGGGAAGGCTCCGATGTTCACCTCGTCGATGCTGCGGCGGAAGCGCGAGGTTTCGTCCATCTTTCCGGGGAAGAGAATGTAGCCTCCGATGACCTCTTTCTTTATAGTCTCGTCAGTGTGTTTACTGTGGTAATAGATGGCGTCGCGGTAGCGGTGCATCTGGTTGATGGCATCGTCGGGAGGAACATCGTCCGTACCCTCTTTCTCCACGCGGTATTTGGCATCGAAAAGGTAGGTGAGCTTCATGCCCTGTTGCAGGTCGTCCTTGGTCAGCTGAAGCACGATGTCGGGCTTCTGCGGAACGGTCTTCGACACCAGTTGGTCTATTCCCTTGATGTCGTCCTTGTCGCTATGGCGGGGATTATAGATAAGCTCTGCCAGTGTCACGTCCCCTTGCCGGAAGAGGATTCTGGAGTGCTCGCCCTTGCCGAGGCTGTAGGTGAAGAGGCCGCTCATTTCTGTGCGGCTCTGCTGTTCGGGTTCGGTGCCGGTCAGCTCTTTGACCACCTTCTCCACCTGGATGAAGCACCATATCTCGTAGAGGGTGGCAATGTCTTTAGTCTCCATCCGGTAGAGGCCGTCGTTTAGGCTGAAGGATTTTTGCAGGATGTTGAAGATACGGAACAGTTTGGAGTAGTTGATGTCCTTTTGCAGGACGAGCGACTCTTGTTTGATGCCGTCGAAATGTCCCACGGTGCGGAAGAACGGGTGGTGCGTCAGGCGTGTCAGCTCGTCGCGAGTGGTGGCGATTTGTTCTTTCATAGGCTCCGAGAGGTTGCTGTTCTCTTGCTGTAGCACTCGCCCCGCCAAGGGGACATAACGCCGCTGCACAGTCAGCAAAGCATGCTTCAGAAAGCGGTTCTCGGGTGTGTTGTAAGTGTTTTGCTGCTCCTCCACATGATAGAGACGATGCTCTTCCCACCGGTGCTCTGCGACGGTCTGTTCCAGCTGGGGGGTGAAGCGGCGTATCTGGTCGGCGCGTTTGTAGGTCTCAAAGGCTTTCAGGCGGTGGCGTGGGCGATCGATAATGGCGTGGCAGGTGCGGAGGAAGTCGGCTTGCACGCTGCCGAAGATGTTCCACCAGATGATGTCGTATGATTCTCCCTGCTCCTCCTTGATGCTGTGGTAGGTGCGCTTCAAGTAGTCTAACGAGAGCATGCGGTATTCCGCCTCGATGTCTTTGAGTATTATATCCCAGTCGTGGTGGTAGTCCAGCTTGGCCGAAATGACATCGTAGGTGAATACAAAGCGTTTCTGCACCCCGTCGACTATGTAGCCTATCGGCATGTCGGCACGGCCAATCTCGTTGCCGTAGTTCAGGAATCCGGCCAACAGCTGTTTGTTCGCCTTCCATGAGAAACGGTCGTTCACATCGCGGCGTGGGCTGTCGAACCAGGCTTTTGTTACCGTCTTGTTGAAATCCACCCACACGCTGTAGTCCGTCTGCTCGAAGAAGACAGCTGGTGTGTCGGATGCGTCTTTGGTTATCTCCTGTTCTGTGCCCTCCTGCATCAGCAACACCTTCTGCACTCCCTCGCCCCAATGGTAAGTGGAGAAGAGCCTCTCCCTGCCGAGGAAGCCCAGCCCCTTGTCCCACATCCGTTGGAACTGGGTGCTCTCCACCGTCAGCGTGAAGTCGTCGTGTATGATGCGCAGGAGGTCCATGTAATAATTCTCGTGTTGTTTTTCCCTCGAAAACTTAACATGACAGCAATGACGTGTTAAAGAAAACGATATTTCTTAACATGACTGTGCGCCTCATGTCAGTTTTTCTTGATTTCTTTAACTTGGACAGATTCTATACTCACAGTGGGAACTATTGGGTCAAATTCGCCGAAACTGGCAAACAAATCCATCAGCCTCGTGTTTATGTAGTAGTTTTCTTTGCCAATCTTTTCCTTGTGAAGCAATCCCAGAGCAACAATTTTATCAAGATACTTTGAGGCTGTCTGCCGTGAGAGTTGTAGATTTCTCTCCACGTGTTCGATCTTGGTATAGGGATGATAAAACAAACCGTTTATAAGGTCGTGACTATATTTCTTTCCGAAAGCAGGTCTCAAAATTCTCTTGTAATCATCCATCATTGCCCCGATGCTTTTCACCAAAGTGATTGTGTCTTCTGCAGTTGATTCAACCCCCTTGAGTATAAACATAATCCAATCTTCCCATTCCTTTGCGTTGTCGGTGTTCTTGTCTCTGATGGCTTGTAATAGTTGGTAATACTCGCCTTTGTTGCGCGTTATATATCTGCTCAAGTAGAGTATCGGCAGGTCTAACAAATTATTGATAACAAGGTATAAAATATTAATAATTCGGCCGGTACGCCCATTCCCGTCATAGAAGGGATGTATACTCTCAAATTGATGGTGGATAATGGCCATTTTGATGAGAGGGTCAAAAGAACACAATTCACTATCATTAATAAATTGCTCAAGGTTTGTCATGTACCTGAGGACATCTTGTCCGTCTTGTGGTGGCACATAAACGATTACATCATCAGACCTCTTCAGTTTTGTACCGGGGTTGGTACGGAAACCAGCCGTATTCCCCTCCAAAACCTCTTGGATGAGTTTGATATCGTTTAGTGTGAGAATGTTTTTACCCCTGACCAGGCGAAAGCCCATCGTAATAGCTTCTCTATAATGGAGAACCTCTTTTGTGGCGGCATTGACAGGAGGAAGGTTTGGATTCAACTCTGCACGGTACAGTTCATCATGTGTAGTGACTATACTTTCCACCATAGAACTAACCCTTGCTTCTTGAAGAGTAAGGCTGCTTATTAGGATTTGTTCATTGGGAATCGTTTGTGCAACTCCTTTCAATTCCGCCAGTTTTCGTGTGGCACGATTGACTTGTTTAAGGATGTCTTTCGTCTCCAAGTCGTAGCGCAATGGCAATTCCGGTATGATATAGGTATTCATGATTATACTTTTTCTTATGTCCAGTAGCTGGTGAAGCCGGGGCCTTTCAGTTTATTCAGCATCTCCGTTATCTTGGCGGCGGAGATACTTTTGGGTTGGGGCTTCCCCTCTTCGGTGGGAGGGATGTGGTCCTCAATCTGTTCTTTGACCAGTTTTTGCAGCCCCTCCAGTGCATTCTTGGTGCGATCGCTGTCGCCCTCAATGCGGGAGAGGATTTTCATCGAGGTCATCTCGTCCAGCGACTGCCACAGCTGGCTCTCCTTGTCCAGTTTCTGCCGGTTCACGGCATACATCAAGAACTCGTTCCTTGTGCGGTAGGCAATCTTGAACGGGGTGCCCTCCAGTATAGCGTTCACCTGCTCCAGATACTCCAGCACCTCGTCGCACAACTCCTTGTTGTCCTCATAAACGTCCTTGCCCTCGGCGGCATCACCGATGATGCTGTTGCCGATATAGCCTATCTCGTTCTCGGTGTCTTTCTCTAAGCCGCCGTGCAAGTCCACCTCGTTCATCTCGATGGTCATGGCGCGGTCCAGCACCTTGCGGCTGAACGAGAAGGTCGTCTCGTCCATATTCACCGTCCCCACCACGAAGAGATTCTGCGGGATAGTCAGGCGCTTGCCACCTTCATTGGTCTTATAGGCTTTGCGCTCCTCTGGGGTATCGAACAGTTGGTCTATCAGACTGCCGTAGGCATCGGTGTTCTCATATTCTATGATGGGATCTGTGGTGATTGTGCCATCATCATCCTGTTTCCTGCTTTCGATGACCGACAGATATTCGGCGAAGTACTGTTCCACAGGGGCGAGGTTCATCTCGTCCAGGCAGAGGAAATAAGGCGTGTCGGGGTCTTTGATGGCTGCCGCTAAGAAGCGCAGGAACGGCCCGACTACGAACTTCTCTCCGTTCAGGCGCGACACATAGCCTATCAGCTCGCTGCTATCGTGCCAGTTAGGCTTCACCTGCACCATGCAGAAGTTCTTTGGGTGGTTTTTCCCAAATTCGGGGTCGCCCTCCTTCCAACAAGCCTTCGCCATCTCCCTCACGATGCGGCTCTTCCCCGTCCCCGAAATCCCCGCCAACAACATAAACGGCTTCGTCCGCAAGGCAGCAAAATAAGGCATATGGTCACTGTCCAAATGCAAATCCTGGTGAGAAATAATAGTTTTGGAAGTGTGGATAGTCTCTACCTTCCCGAGCACCATTTTCGCCATCTGTAGGATGGTAGACTCATAGCCATATTCGTATTTGTCTATTTTGCTTTGTCCACTCAATGCCTCTCGTGCTTCTCTCGGTGTTGCATCAGGTTTACCTTTGAGGTAGTCTACAAACTCTCTCAGAATTTCTTTGGAGATTGTTCTCAAACCTTCTGCATTTCGGTTTGTTGAACGTACGATATAGCATAGTCTATCCTCGTCAATTATTTTTATTTGTCCGTTGTTGGACATATCCCCGATGTGTAATTGTTTTTCTTTGCTCATACTGTAGTCACTCTTTAGTGATTAGTTTGCCGCATACAAAATAATCTTGTATTCATATCCCATTTACTTGCGAGTACGCATCTTGTTCCGACGTACATGGCCAAATGGAAACCTCTAACCCCAGTGAATAGGTTTAAGAATATGTCTTTGACAGTTTTTGATATTATCATAATAGGTCTTTTATGGTAATGTTTCCATCACCAGTAAAAACAAGCCGCTCCTTATTGTGTAGGAGGAGTAATCTATCTTTAAAAGGCAAAGTATCTATCATCTCATCATATTTATCCAACATTGCTTTGTGCGCAACATTCTTGGGTTGTCCGTTAAGCAGCTGTTTTAGCCCTTCGATGGCACATTCAAGAAAAGCATCCTCGTTATCTCCAACGAAAAAAGAGTCATTGTATCCAACAAAGATAACAGCTCCGATGCGCATTAGTTCTGGACAAAGATTTTGGGCACAAGAGCAAGAAATAGCATAGAACCCCTTTTGGGCAAAGTTATAATTTGTTGTACGTGTCGAAACCACATCCTCATCCTTTTCGTTATATACGCCATCTGCATCGCCATGTGCTGCTATAAAGCAGATTTTGTAATCTCCCATGGAGGGAATTATATTAGATTCTGTTAGCCGAGGTACATGGATACTTGTATAGTCATGGTTGGTATCTGCGCAAATTTGTCGTGCTTCATCAGCACAAGACTGCATGAAGTTGTGCAATGCCGTTCCTGGGTCATTATTGCTTGCGATTAATATTTTAGCCATTGGACATTTCAGTCTTTAGCAGTTGGTAAATATAATATTCATTCACCATTCCTTCAAACATCTTCCCTGTTTCAGTTTGGTGCCGTAATTCTTCTAACATTTCCGACCATGTATATGAATTGCCTCCGACTTCTCGATAAGCGTATTTATCTGCATCTTCTGGATGGCGTATTATCCATTCTTCTAGGATGCAGTCGAAACGTGTTCTCCATAAACATTTGATACGATTAATAAGGTCACTGGCATCAGAGAATGTTCCATTGTTTCTGTCAAAAAACCAGATGTAGTCCTCATTAATCATCTCAATAATGTCAAGACCGGGTATTTGGTTTATAGCATTTGCCGACATCATTACAACATACAGCAATGACGTTTTTGCTCTGATTTGCTTGAGGACATTGATTCCTTGCAACCCATAGCCATCAAACTTGCAATCAAGAAAGACTATCATTTGACTATTCAAGTTACCCAAAACGTATTCGAGACCGTTCGATGGATCTGTAAAAACGCTTAACTCAGCATCCTTTTGGAGTTTTCCAATAGATCGCACAAAAGGAGTATCCAATCCTTCGCGCATATTATCATCAATGAAAACAATTTTGTATGACATGATATTATTTTTTAAAAGGCAATACAATTTTAATAGTTGTGCCGGTTGCTCCAAATTCACTATCAACAATTGACACGGAACCCTTTAATGATTCGACGCGCGTTTTTACGATATACAGACCTACCCCAGCACCACCTTGTTCTTGTGTGGTTGTATTATATAACCCAAATACCCATTCTCTCTTTTCAATAGGTATTCCAATACCTGTGTCTGAAACTTTAATGATAAGATCAGAATCTTCACTGACAACGGAGCAGCGTATAATCTTTTCTTCAATTATATCTTTTAGTGATTTTATTGAGTTATCGAGAATGTTCTGGATAATGTCTCTGAAGAATTGCCTATGAGTATTCTTAAGAGTGATTTTTTGGGGTATGACAACCTCTGTCTTGATGTTGTTGTTTTCAAATTGAGGACGATACTCTTCAAATATTTCCCGGATAGTTTCATTGAGTTGAATGTCTTCAGGTTGAATGTTAGATTGCGAATAGCTTAGCATGTAGTCAATAACCCTGTTTACGTTCTTAAATTCGGAAAACATTTCTTTCGCATAGCGTTTGAATAAGGAATCTTCTTCAGGATTAGGGAAAAACATGTCAAAGTACTCAACCCTATCTCTGATTTTATTTAATGTGGTACGAACCGCATGGGTAATATGAATTGCATATTCTTGCAACGACATAATACTCATATAAATGTTTTCTTTTCGCGCAAATTCTTTTTCAGCTTCCTTTTTATTCTTAATAGCAGTCTTTACGGCTTTGTCAGTTTTTTTTGCTTGTTCAACGACAGGATTAAGACTGTCCTTTAGTTTTGGATTTTGCTTGGCAATTGTTTCTACGGATGTAATGATTGATTGTAGATCTTGTCCAGCAGATTCCAATGTATCACTGTCCTTCTTGCGTTTTTTTTCGCGGATGTGTTTTTTGTAGCTTTCTATGCAATCAAGTTGAGTTATGATAAAGTCTTTTAATTCCCTGTATTCGTTGTTGTCAACAAAATCTTGTCGATTTGTTGCATCAATAATTTGAGGGTTGCCCAGTTTTGTAATTTCGACAAAACCGATAATCTCTCGAGTACTAACCCTGTCGAAAATATTCTTCCACAATCTTTTGTCTATACCTAAGACGTCTCGTTTTTTGTCATCATCGGATTCATTTTCAGCAAAAGGTGTTGTGATAATCCCATCACGGTATATTTTTATACCATCAATCTGGTTGTTTGGAAATTCTTTTCGATAACGTCTACGAGCAGCGTCATCAAAATAGTACACTTTCATGGAAATGCCACCAAACGACTTTTTAGGGATGACACGTATATCAATGGTTTCAGTTTCCTCATTGTAGAAAGCCGAGTCTTGCTTTTCGCTAGAGGAATGATAATCTAAGGAGAAATAAGTAGTGGCAATATCTGTGTCTTCTATGGTTTTTGTGGCAATAGTATTAATGTCATACTCTGGCGCGATAACTCTTATGCTTAGCGGATATGTGAGATTTGTGAAAGGAGATACAAGTTTTGACACTTCTGTAATAAAACGATTGACATCATCTTTAAGCCACACCTCCCTGATTTTTGTTATTTTAAGAGATGTCCCATGGTCCAACTTGTTTAGTGCAGGTGTATACTCATAATGATTTTCTATATCAGTGAATAGTGTTAATTGATCAGTTGTAGGCTGGCTTTGGTTATAATAAGACGACCAATCAATATCAACATTTAGCCATTGGTCGTTGTTTTCTTGCTTTGTTACAATCTTAACAACGTCACCAAGTTTATCAACAGCAAATCGTCCAATACCTTTTTCTCCTACACATTTTCGATTGAAAGGTGGAGGGGTATATGGATTTGAACGTTTGTTTGAGGTACCAATAACCATCCATTTGTCTCGGATATCGGAAAAAGACATGCCAGTACCATTGTCGGCTATATTTATTGATGAGCTATTTCCTAATGTGCCAACATTGTCAAATGTTATTGTCACATCTGTTGCATTGGCATCGTAGCAATTCTTTACTAACTCAAATAATGCAGTAACGCGATCTGTGATTAAGTCACGACCGATTAGACGAAAAGTGCTCACATCAAAACGCCATTTTAAAACGCCAGAATTTTCCATTATTTTGATTTGATGTTGTTTATATGTAGAATAATACTTTGGCCAATAACCTCTCCTAGCTTAGGAGGAACAGCATTTCCTATATAGCGGGACACTTTTACGATTGAAATTTCTTGCTCGTTTTCAAAGAAACGGTATGATCTTGGGAATGTTTGTATTAATGCGGCTTCACGAGCTGTGATAGCTCGATTCTGTTCGGGGTGGCCAAATCTACCATTTCCTAGACCAGTACATTGTGTGGTTATTGTGGATGCGGGCTTATCCCAAACCATACGCCCATAAACACTTCCAAATGACCTCCCGTTCTCGGTTTTATGACATTGAAGTATTAAATTGTCGGGCCAATCTTTCCAACTTCCACCATAGGGAGTTGCTTTAATCCGTTGCATATTTATGTCTGATAGTTTTTTTGCTCTATGTAGAGGGTCTGTTGAATCAGATTCACCAGCCTCGAGAGCTGATAATTGTCCAATGGTATCTCGTAGAGTTACGTAATTTTGTTTATTGTGGGTGGCAGGGATAAGATGAATGTTTCCATGTTTTGAAGCCAAAAGCACAAGTCTTCGGCGGGTTTGAGGAATGCCATAGTCAGGGCAATATACGGGGCGAGCATCTACTGAATATCCGAGGGATTTCAATTTGTCAATAAAGTCCTGTAGTACAGGTTTGGCTTTGAAATTTATTATTTGCGTTACGTTCTCCATTGTAACAATATCAGGAAGTGTTTCTTCAACTAGTCTACCGAATTGATACAATAGGTCATATTTGTTTGGATCTTTCTGTTTGTTCTTAAATGCATAGGAGGAAAATGGTTGGCACGGAGCACAACCGGCGAGAATGCGTATAGTATTTTTCCGTTTAGAGTAGAGTTTGTTTATTTCATCACCTGTGATGGAGTTCACGTCTCGATAATTGAACTTACCCCCAGTATTTGTTTCATAGGCAAATTGGCAGGTCCAATCCAAATCATACCCGGCGAGAATATGAAAGCCGGCAGTCTTAAGTCCATAGCTTAATCCGCCAATGCCACAGAACAAATCCACCACCTCAAAACGCGGTTTCAGCTTTCTGGTTGTTTTTGTTTTATTATCTTTTGTAGGCATACTATTCACTTTGCAAAATATTAGCTACAAGATATTTCTTAAGCGGCTTCAAATACTCTGCATCCAGATTCCAGTGCTGGGGGTTCTCGTAGTTGCGGCGGCGGTCTTTGATTAGTTCTTTCTGGCTCCGCGTCTTATCCAGCAGGGTTTCGAGGTAGGCGTATATCTTGGTTTTCTTGGCAGGGATAGTTAGCGTGGGTGGTGTCTTGGTCGGGATACGCACTTTCTCTAACTCCCCCTCGTATGTCTGCCAGCAATCCATCACAGGCTGATTGTCGGGATTGATGATGTTCTCCAACAGGTCTTCCAGTGCTCCGGCATCTTTGTCGTTAGGGAGGAAGAATAACTCAAAATCCACCCCACACGTATCCTTAATCGACAATAGTTCAGCGCGTCTCTTGTCGGGGTTTTCATCGGCATCGAAAATGACAAGATTTACCCCGCCCTGGTCGGTGTTTTGACGGAGGGCCTGTAAGGTTTCTTCCGATTTTAGCTTCCCCAATCCACCAGTTTCACCATCCTTACCCGGGTGGATGATGCTGTTCTCTGGTGCATATTCCCCAAACAGATGGTGGAAGTAATCTTGGAAGAACTTCTTATCGGCATCGCCTTCAACAATTATCAAGAATCTCTTCATAGGGCAACACTTCTAAGTTCGATATCATTCTCGCAGGCACCACTCAACCCTTCGTAGGTGTATTTGTAGGCTTGATAGCCTTTCTTCAGGGTGTTCTCTAAGGTATACAGCCTCATTTCGCTGCGGTAGTCGGGATGCTCCTCCAGCATCTGGTTGAGTTTCTGGAGGGTCTCCTTGCTATGGGTGGTGACGAATATCTGTTTGTTGGTCTCCACGGCCAGCGCGAAGAGGGCTTCCCACAGCTTTTTGTAGGCAGAGTAGTGTAGGCCATTGTCTATCTCGTCCAGCAGGATGATGTGCGTCATGGGGTTGGCTGCGCTTGCGGCAATGCTCAGGTATCGCCTCAGGCCGTCGCCTGTCATGCGTGACGGGAGCATCTCAGCCATGCCCTCAAATCCAATGTAGACATCATCATTCAAGATTTCAATGCTGTTGATTCTGGCATCAAACAGCTTCAGCAAGGACAAAATAGTGCTCTTTTGGTTCCGCTTAAAGATTTCCGCCAAATCCCATACGGTGTTGTCGGATGTCAGATCAGCAGAAATCACTCTCCCTCTGAGGCTCTCCAAGTAGTTGTCCGCAATCTTCCGGTTGACCACAATGCCTGCTGGGTTGATGCGTAACCAACTCTTATAGTCTTGTCTCTCCCCATGTGTGGTCGTGCTGAAATTTATCTCCAGCGTGTTTACATAGACGATTGACCCCGCTTGCTGAATGGGTTCATTCTTGGGTTCTGCCAGTTCATCGAAAACATAAGTCAGCCCCAACGTCAGGTGTCGCACAGTGCCGTCGGTTTGTTCAAGGGTCAATTCTGGCGGGGTGTCCATGTTTAGATTGTGGAAGAGGTATTTTGCATCCAAGAATGTGCTGAACGACTTGCGAGCACGAATATTATTAATCACCTGTGGCATGTCGGGGTTCGACATGTTCAGAGAAAGGTTGACAGCTTCCAACACCGAACTCTTGCCAGAGCTGTTCTGCCCCACAAGTATGTTGACGCGTCCCAAGTCATCAATCCTCAGGTGGTCGATGCCCCTGAAATTCTTTATCTCAATGTTTCTGAATCCGTCCATCTTAGTTGAGTGTTGACTGTTTTCGGTTCGATATTATATAAAATATGCATTTGCAAAGATACGTTTTTTTTTCGGTTCGATGAGTTTTTTTCTTCTGCTTCTCTGTGTTGTTGCGGGTGAGGGCTTTTGTCTGTTTGGCGATGCAAAGGTACGGACTTATTGTGGTATGGGGCGTGCTGGGGTATCACTTTTGGCTCTTTTGCCCGAAAGAGGCTCTCTTTTTGGAGGAAGAGACTGTGAACGGCATTTCTTTTGATGACGGTATGGGTGCAGTGGTGGCCCGGGATGGGTGTGGTTTGAAAAACGTCAAATGTCAAAATGCAGAATGACACATTTTTTTTAAGGAGGAAGCTTCGCTGTAGCTCTGTCGAAGGTTTGTTGTAGGTTCGTTTCTACAGGTGGTGCTCAGCCCCTTTTTCCACCGGCATGCTGCCTTTCGTGATGAAGCCTTTGGGGGTGGCACAATAAAGGGGCTGGTTGTGCGTTTTCTCTTTATATGGCTCAACCAATTAGTCTTTCCGAGCATTTCGGCTACGGCAAGCTGTTGCGGTTCACCGTGCCGTCGATGGTGATGATGGTCTTCACCTCCATTTACAGCATTGTGGATGGGATGTTTGTGTCCAATTTTGTGGGCAAGACTCCTTTTGCGGCCATCAATCTGGTGATGCCGTTCCTGATGGTGCTGGGGGTGATAGGCTATATGTTGGGCACTGGCGGAAGTGCGCTGGTGGCCAAGCTGCTGGGCGAGGGGCAAGAGCGGAGGGCGAGGCGTGTGTTCTCGCTGCTGGTGGTGGCGGGAGTGTGTGTGGGCGTGGTGTTCGGGGCTGCGGGCATCGGGCTGTTGCCGAGGTTGTCGGTGTGGCTGGGGGCCGACGAGGCTATGGTGGGCCATTGTGTGCAGTATGGCCGCATCATTTTGCTGGCGTTGCCCTTTTTCGTGTTGCAGTATATGTTCCAGTCGCTGATGGTGACGGCGGAGCGGCCCAAGCTGGGGCTATGGGTGACGGTGGCGGCTGGGCTGATGAATATAGTGCTTGACTTTGTGCTGATTGTGGTCCTCGGCCTGGGGCTGAAGGGTGCGGCTTGGGCCACGGTGGCGTCGCAGGTGACGGGTGGGTTGTTACCGCTGGTGTATTTCCTCTGCCCCAACAGCTCGCGGCTGAGGCTGGTGGTGCCGGTGATGGACTGGGGGGCATTGGTGCAGGCCTGCAGCAATGGACTGAGCGAGTTTTTCGGCAATGTGTCGGGCTCGATTGTGTCAATGTGCTACAACTACCAGCTTATGAAATATATAGGCCAGGACGGTGTTTCGGCCTACGGTGTGATTATGTATGTGCAGTTTATCTTCTTCGCCGTTTTTTTAGGCTACACGATGGGGTCGTCGCCCATTGTGAGTTTCTGCCACGGTGCGCGCAACCACGACGAGCTGCACAACGTCTTTAGTCGCAGCCTCCGCATCATCGGGGCGCTGGGCATCGTGCTTACCGTGGCCATCGAGCTGCTGGCGTGGCCGCTCACCAAGGCTTTTGTGGGCTACGACCCCGCGCTGTTCGACCTCACGCGTCGGGCATTCATGATCTATGGGGCATCGTATTTGCTGGTGGGGTTCAACTTCTATGCGTCGGCTTTCTTCACGGCGCTGAACAACGGGGTGCTGTCGGCGGTGCTGTCCACGGCGCGAGCCTTGGTGTTCGAGACGGCGGCAGTGTTTGTGTTGCCGGCTTTGTTTGGGGCAGGGAGCATCTGGTTTTCGGTGGTGGTGGCGGAAGTGCTGTCGCTCGGCCTCTCGACCACGCTGCTCACCACCAACCGCAAGAGATATAATTATTAGAGACAATCGATATGAGAACTTATCAGCATGAAGTGAAGTATTATGAGTGCGACCGGATGGGGATTACGCACCATTCGAATTATGTGCGCATCATGGAGGAGGCCCGAGTGGACTGGATGGACCAGTTGGGTTATGGTTTTGACCGCATGGAGGCCGAGGGGGTGGTGTCGCCGGTTGTGGAGGTGCAGTGCAGTTATAAGCATTCCACGACATTTAAGGATGTGATTGATGTGGAGGTGCATGTGGCAGAGATGAGCGCACTGAAGATTACGTTTGCCTATACGATGCGGGTGGGCGAGCGGGTGGTGTGCACGGCCCGGAGTGTGCATTGTTTCCTGGAGGGAGGACGGCCTGTGGCGCTGGCAAAGCGGTTCCCGCAGCTGTATGAGGCTATTCAGAATTTGTAAATGTGTAAATTTGTGAATGTGTTAGTGCTCTGACCGCGCCAGCCACTATCATATTAACGCATTAACGAATTAACACATTCTCAAAGCTCTTCGTAGTGGTAGGAGACCTGGTCGGCGCAGGTGACGACGAGGTAGGAGGGAGTGTCTTTCGTTTCGTTGAGGTTGTCGGTCATCACGTAGGGCACTCCGCCCAGGGTGTGCTCCTCTTTGTGGTGGAAATGTCCCATGAGGAAAAGGCTCACTTGGTGGCGGCTCATGAGGTCGACCAGCTGGTAGTACTCCTCCTCGGGCAGGTTGGCCGCCGGGGTGGTGCTGTAGTTATAGCTGGTGCGGAAAAGGCAAGTGTGGGTGGCCACCACCACGTGGCGGTATTCGTCGCGGTGCTGGAGCAGCTCGCGCAGCCATTGCAGCTGGCGCCGTCCGTGGGTGGCGTTGCCACTGTCGAGGAAGATGAAGAGGTCGGTGGCTCCGCCGAGGGTCTTCACGGCGACGGTGTAGGTGGAAGTGTGGAAATATTGCTGGTAGTATTGCTGGCAGTCGAAATAGATGTCGTGGTTGCCGATGGCGGTGAAGCAGGTGTCGGCCGCGGAAGGGGTGCGCAGCAGACTGTCCAGCTGGCGGAAGGGTCGAGGGCCAGGCTCGTTGGCTATGTCGCCGTTCACGATGCTGAAGAGGCCTGCGGGGTCGGCCCCTTCGGCACGGAGGAAACGCTCCACGTGGTCGGTGTTGCCTTCCAGGTGGATGTCGGAGCAGACGTAGATGTTGTAGCTGTCGGGGGCATCGGCTATGACGGTGGCGGGATGTTGCTCGTTCCAGGCCAGCCATTGGGCCACGCGGTCTTCGGTGTGGGTGCCACTGGAGAAGAACATGCCTTTGACGTCGAGGCGGTCGCACGACCCCAAGGTGAGGGCTATGGCAATGATGAAAATATTACGTAGTTTCATGTTGAGTGCTTGTTTATTTTGATTTACAGACCATATACTAACGATAATCTATACATCGGTCAATGCTTTATAATTGTTTGGTGGCGCCGAGGTGGAGGAACCATCCGTCGTAGGAGGCGGTGAGGTTGAGCGAGCCGACGGGGTGGATGCCCACTTCGGCATAGAGGTCGGTTCCCTTGGGCAGGGTGTAGAGGGCCTTGGCGCTGAAGAACCAGTTGGCCACACGCTCAATGATGAAGTCGTTGTAGTTGCTCCATCGTAGCCCGATGTTCCAGGCGTGGGGGGTGAGGAGGTTGTGCCACCATCCTTCGGCGGCAAACATCACGTTCATGGGTTCGAATACGGTGCCGCGGCCGCCATCGGAGCGCTGGATGAGGGCGGCGGTGTAGCGGTTGCAGAGGCCGAGATGGAGCTGGATGTGGCGGGCGTGCCAGCCCACTTGCAGGGCACCGGTAAACTCCTGGAGGTCCAGCTGGGGGAAATGGCGCCAGAGGTAGCTGTTTCGGAGCGTGAGGCGCCTGCCTTGTGAGGTGGTGAGGAGGGTGGCCTCGCCGACCAGTTTGGCGGCAATGCGGTTGGAGCTGGCATATTCGGCCCCAGCTTCAAGGCTGAAGGTGGGCGACACGTGCCACGCCAGTTGCAGGGCACCGCCGCCGATGTCACCAGTGGCATAGTGGAAATCGTATAGGCCATAGCCTGTCAGGGAGAGGCGGTGGCTGGGTAGGGGTGTCTCTTGGCCGATGGCGGGGGTGGCCAGGGCCAGCATCAGGATGAGCGGGAGGGTGTGTTTGATGTTCATGACGATGGGGTTGTTTTGGGGATGTCAGCGCCGGGGACGGGCGATGTCAGGCATTGGTGTTTTGGTTGAGGAGTTGCTGTATCTCTTGGCGGAGTTCGTTGTCCCGTTCAAGGAGGTTCCATATTCCGTCCTCGCTCAGTACGCCCCGTTTCAGGTCGTGGGGGAGGAGGCCGCGTTCGTCGTCGGCCAGGTCGCGCCGACGCTCGTCGCTGTTGAGGTAGGCACTGAGCATGGCTATGTCGGGCAGGGCTGCCTGGTAGTCGGCGAGGGCTTTCTCCATGTCGGCCACGGCTTTCGTGGCGCGGTCCAGGCATTGTTCCATTAGGTGTATTCGTTGCATGATGTGGGGTGTTTAATTTTTTGCAAAGATACGAAGATTATTTGGCTCAACCGAAAGAGGGGGCATTTTTTTGTCCGCAGCGGTTTGGCGGGGCATGGTCTTTGCTCGTGTCGGGGTGGTGGATTTGCGTTGTGTCGCAGAAAGGCCGCTGGAGGGCTTTGGGAGGCAGGTTTGGGGTGAATGGCAGTTCTGTCCCGTTGGCTTTGCGAAAGGTAATGAGGTCATGTTAAGATTTGCCCTGTCGGTGCACCTAAAGGGGAGTAGGGAAGAGGTAAGGCCGCTGGCGGGATGTCCAGCCCGTGGCAACCGACCCTGCACATGACTTGTAATTTATTAATATGTATAGTGATATGAAGAAAAGCTTACTCTTTTTGGCTCTCCTGCTGACGGGCGGGATGAGTGCCATGGCCTATGATTTCGAGGTCGACGGCCTTTGCTACACCAAGATTCCGTGCGGCGAGTTGATATGCACCAGCTATCAAGTCACCCTCTCGCCCAACCCTTACGGCTATCGGGGCGACATCGTTGTTCCCGCCATGGTACACTACGATGGTGTCGACTATGAGGTGCTGCGCATCGGAGCCAACGCCTTCGAGGGTTGCACCGAGCTGACCAGTGTCACCGTGCAGGATGGCTATCTGGCCATGGTGGCCTTCAACGCTTTCAAGAATTGCCCCCAACTGCGCAAGGTGGATCTGCCTGCTTCGCTCAATGTTCTTGACGACAATCTCTTCACCAATTCCCCTCTGCTCGACACCATTGTTCTGCGAGGCAGCACACCACCCACCCCGGCTTTTATCAACCCCTTTGATGGTCTGAACGACCATGCTGTCATCTTGGTGCGTTGCGGCTGCCGGGAAACCTATCAGTCCAACCCGACCTATGTCGGCCTCACCATCGTCGACGATTGCAACAGCCCCCTCGCCATCGAGGTGCCCGATGCTCAGAAGCGTGGGCTGCGGGCTTGGCCCAATCCGGCTGTAGAGCGTGTGACCGTCGAAGCCGCCTCTCCTGTCAGCCTTTTCGACCTTTCCGGCCGTGAACTCAGTCGCCAAAACCCCACCGACGGCCAAGCCAACATCAATCTGCAAGGCCTCCTGCCGGGTGTCTATCTGCTGCGCAGTGGCGCAGAGACCCTCCGGCTGGTGGTGAGATAACTCAGCCCGATAGAAAACACAAAAGGAGGGAACACCAATGTGTGTTCCCTCCTGTTTGTTTGCAATACATCCGATGTGAAACCGTGCTGCGGTTGATGCCCGACATCACATCGTCTCTTTGAAGCCATATCGATTCCGGATATACAATGCCTCTCGGCCATAACGGCCACACTCATTCATCTGTCTGAGGTGTATAATCCTTCGTCGTCATGGGTTTGGAACGCGGATTCTCCCACCGTCGCACCACGGATGTGTGCCCTTCACAGGTGTCTGGGAGTATTATCGTTTCAATCGGCATGTGCGTTCCTGTTGCGGAGAACCGTTCTTTTCACAATCCTGACTATCCAGGGAAGGAAAAAACAGGCACCCACTGTGGCAACAATCACCACACAACTCCAAAACCCGTTCAATTTATCGATATAGGAATAAATATGGTCTTCGCCGAATAGATTGATAACACCGGCTATGATAAGCGATACACCAATAACACCATTCCATACTCCATATTTCCAAAAATCCTTCTTTGCGACATTATCCGGCACAGGACTATATTCAAAATAATATACAACCATGCCGGCAAGAACCATTGCGGTAAAAAGTAGAATCTTCATAATGTATGTATTAAATAGTTATTGTATATGTAATCAATCTACAGCGGCTTAGTCCACGTCGGCCCGGGCCATAGCGTCTTTGTAGTATTTCTGGTTCACGAACACATCCTCCTTGTAGGGGTTGATGTGGCGTTTCTTCGAGACATAGATGATGTAGCCCAGTGCTATGGCGTTGGTGACGAGTGCCAAGGCGCTGATCACCGTCATGGCTGTGGGGTTGACGTTGGCTGTGCCACCCTCCACAATGCCGTTCAGGGTGCCGTCAGCATAAGTGGTGGGGAGCACCACCCAGTCGAACTTGTGATACCCGTCGTGGAACGTTTCCTGAAACAGGGGGAACACCTGTGCAAACATGCACCAGATGGCCAGCGTGTTGGCACGGTTCTGAATCCAGCCACCACGGTTCCAGAGCAGGCCAGCCACCGTCGGGGCCAGCAGCAGGGCTATGCCGCAGTACCACGTGTGCGTGGGCAGGCAGTTGTAGGTGTAGGCAAAGTTCCAGATGTCATAAATCACGATATACACCCACGTCATGTCGGCCCAGATCATGTCCTTCTTGTCTTTCGACGCATAGACATTCCACCACGCCGTCATGCAGAAGATGTTGAGCAGTCCGGCCACACCGTTCATCACGTTGTGCCAGCCGCCATACAGCCACACACCCTCGCTGCTCAGCCACCAGCAGTTCCATCCCTTCACCGCCGATTCGAAGTCCGACACCACGGCTATCAGGATATTGATGGCCACAATCACAAACGGGAACGGCTTGAACCAGTGTTTGGCGCCGATGCCCCATTTGTATTTTATCATCATGAAGCCGATACACCCCGTCAAGGCGGCATACAGCTTGGCGTAATGGAACCACCCGTTCATGTACAGGTGGGTTTGGTTATTCAACGCCCATTCGGCCCCCGAGCGGGCCCCGATGGCGATGGCCACAAAGTACACCGTCAGTGCCAGTGGGATGGCCAGGAAGGTGATGATGCCGCCCATCTTGGTGCGGCGGGCAAATTCATTCCAGAGGATCAAGCCTGCCAGTACCACAAGCAGCATCCCCCATTGCAGTAGCGCATGTGCGCCATAAACATGGAAAAACATAACTGTTCTTTGTTTTAAAGGGTTATTACAATTATTTGTATTTTGTTGTTAATCTTTATGATATGCCAATGCGTACCCAAACAGGCACTGATGCAAAGATACTAAATTTTTGCTTAAATGTGGCAAATCCGGCTCTCTTCCCTCCTTTTTTATAAAAAGATGAGTCTTTGATGGTAGTTATTTGTTGCTAAATAAACTTTTTTCTGTATCTTTGCATTCCCTAACAACTCCCTATCCCCGACGCCTATGCCCTTAGTCCCGCATCCCCGCACACCCTCCCAGGCCCTCTCCCGCCTTATGGTTCGGGCCCCAATGCTGCGTGTGGCGGCAGCCCTGTCGGTCGGCATCGCTGCGGCCGGCTGCCTGCCTTCCGTCGGCATGGTGCCGCTGTGGGTACTCCTTGCGGTGTCCGTTGTCTGGCTGGTCCTTTCCGCCTTTGTCAAAGCCAGATGGCTTGCACGTTGCTTTCCAGTGGCCCTGTGGACGTTCGTCATGGGGTTGGGATTCCTTCTTGCCACCCACCACCGCATCGACACCTCCTATGGTCTGCCCGCCGGGGGCTGGGGCAGCAAACCTGGCGAACAGGTCCTGTTCCAAGTACGGCTGGACGATACTCCCCGCCGCGCTCCAAAAACCTACAAAGTACCCGCCCGTGTGGAACACATCTGGCACCACGACACCTGGCTTCCGGCGCGCTGCCCCATATTGCTCTACATCCACACCGACAGCCTTTCCGCTTCCCTCCGCTACGCCGACCGCCTCACGGTCCAGGCCCGTCCCCAACTGCCTGACAGCGGTCGCAACCCCCATCAGTTCAACTACCGGCGCCACCTGCTCCACAAGGGTATAGCATGGCAAGCCTATGTGGACCAAGGAAAGTGGCAGCTGCAACCCCGTTCAGCCACCCCGCAACCCAGTCTCAGAGCCTGGGCCAAACAACTGCAGTTGCGGTTGGTGCACCGGCTCCAGGCCACAACCCTCAGCCCCCAGCACAAAGGCATGGCTGCCGCACTGCTGCTGGGTTGGCGCGACGACCTCGACGACCTCACGCTCCTCCATTTCAGGCAGGCCGGCATCATTCATTTGCTCTGTGTTTCGGGCTTGCATGTGGGACTGGTGGCATGGATGGCCGGGCTGCTCTTCTTCCCCTGGGGGCGACTCAGGTGGCAGCGGGTGGTGAGAGGCTCCGTCCAGCTGGCAGCCATCTGGGGCTTTGCCTTCATCACCGGTCTGGCGCCCTCCACACTCCGTGCCGCCGTGATGTTCACCCTGCTGGTGGTCGGCGGCATTGTGCAGCGGCGGCCTGTGGTGGTCAACAACCTCGCCACCTCGGCGGTGCTGCTCCTGCTTCTCGACCCTAACCTCCTGTTCGATGTCGGTTTCCAGTTTTCATACACGGCTGTGCTGGGCATCCTTTCATGGCAAGATGCGGGTTGGAATGTCCTCTCACCCTCCGTCGAAAAATGGTGGTACCGCCCTGCACAGGCTCTCTACGACTCCGTGGCCATCACCTTCGCCGCCCAGCTCTTTATCGTACCCCTCCAGTTGTACTACTTCCATTCCTTCTCCAGCTGGTTTTTCATAGCCAATCTGCTCATCGTGCCTTTTGCCGGACTGTTGCTGGCCACGGTGCTGGCAGTGGTTGCACTGCCGCTGGCCTCGTCGGTGGGGCAGGGCTGCGTGTGGCTGCTGAGCCACGAACTGACTGCCGTCGACGGGGTGGCCCGATGGGTGGCTGGCCTTCCGGGCGCCACATTCTCCAACCTCTATTGCGATGGACTCCTGCTGCTGCTCCTGTTTGCTGCCCTGCTGCTGTTCACGCTCTTCCTGCATAGTCGCGTCCGCTGGTCGCTTCCCGCGGCTTCAGCGGCATTGTTGCTGGCTGCGGTCTATCTCACTGCCGTCAACTGGCGGGCTGTGCACCAGCATGAGGTGGTCATTTACGATGCCGGAAAGCGTATGGCAGTCGAGTGCTTCGACGGTCGGCACAGCTACCTGATCTGCGACCGCGAGGTGGCTCTCAACCCCTCCCTTGTGCGCTACGAGCGTGAGGGCTCATTGCTCCACCACCGCACGCGCTCCACCACCGTGCTGCCGGCAGACACCCTTTTCGACGATGGCCGCTGCCAGCTGGAGGGTGGCATATTATGTTTTGGGAACGAAAGTGTTGACCTCAATGCCCTGTTGCCGCACAAGCGTGGCTCAGGCACGGCTGCCAAACCCTGAAGGGCTGTCAGCGGCGTATCAGCACCACAAACAGATAGACAATCACCAGTGTGAGCACCACACTGTACAGGCGGGGCCAGATGGCCGTCAGCATCAGTGCCACGCCGATAATGGCCAGCAACTTCACGGCCATTTGTTTGCGCTCGGGCAGCGCTTGCATGGCCAGACGGATTTTGGTGCGCAGGTCGTGCCATTTTGTCACAACTCCGTGCCACCACTGCCCGGCGGCTCCCACCTTGCGCCCGCGGTGGTCCACGGTCTCCGCTTTCACGGTGGGCATCTTCTTCACCCGCACGTCAATCTTCTTGCGGTAGGTCTTGCCTCCCATCGCAACGGCGATGGTGAGATGCGTGCGTCCCTTCGAGCGGTTGAGGCGGAACCGTTTTGTGCCACTGGTTTCGAGGGGTATCTCTGTAGTGCGGAAACCATTGTCGATGGTGAGGGTGGTCTGCTCGCTGCCGGGGCAGTCCCACGTCAGTTCCACCACGTCGCCCTCGGTGACGCTATGGCGGTCTATCTGGAATATCATTCGTTGCTTGTCCATGGTTTTTTCTCTATCAACATCTGTGCCGTTCCGGGTGGCCAACCTCGCTACTTTTATTCTATTTATATTCTATTTATTCACTATTTTATTTGTATATTATTTCTTGACAAGGGTATAAATGCTGTGTAAATGTTGGATAGGATGATAATATGGAAAGGGCTGGCTTTTGGGTATCAGGGGGTCGGGATGAGGCGGAGGGTTTGGGCCCAGGTGTGTTTGAGGCCGGGTTTGAGGTCGGCGGGGTCGAGAAGGAGCAGCGTCTGGCGGAGTTCGGCGGCGAGTTCGGGATAGTGGCGGCATTGCTGCCAGGCCAGTTTGATGCAGAGCGCGCGGACGCCGTAGGGTTGGCGGGGATTGGGATGGCGGCCAAGCAGAAGTCGAGGAGGTCGGTGCGGATGTTGTCGGTCTGCCAGGTGAGCCGCGCAAGGAGGTTGAGGGTCAGTCGGAGGAGGGAGGTGTCGGGGGTGGTGAGTGCCAGCGTCACCAGCGGGTCGCGGTGGGCGGCGATGGCGGGGTTGGCGGATGGCGGGAGGTGGGTGAGTGTCCAGGCCGCATAGCGGGCTTCGCGGCCTTGGCCGCTGAGTGTGGTGGCAAAGAGCTGTTGGAGCAGACGGTTGTCTTGCTGGGCTTGGAGGGCGAGGGCATGGATGTCGGCGGCTCCGAGGCGGATAGGACTGTCGGTGGTGGTCATGGTGTCGGGTGTGGGGTGTGGAAAGGGTCAGTCGACGGGTGTGAGGCGGTTGGAGACCATGCGCTGCATGTAGGATTGGACGATGGCCTGTGTGCGCAGCAGGTGGTGGCGGAGGGCTGTGTCGGGGGTGTGGAGGAGGTTGTTGTGCAGCTGGGGGTCGACGTCGAGGTTGTACCAGCCCACGGGTTGTGTGCCATCAAAGAGCAGCACGCGGCCACCCTGCACGTATTGGTAGACCCCGTTGTTGTAATGGATGGCCCATGTGAGGCTGTCGGGTGTGTGGAGGAGGTCGGTGCCGTAGGCTATGAAAGGGTCGGGGGTACCAGTGAGGCCGAGGATGGTGGGCATGATGTCGGTTTGCTGGGCGATGGCGGGGCTGATGCCAGTGGGCAGCAGACCGGCTGGCGAGTAGAAGATGATGGGGACGCTGAAGGTGCCGAGGGGCGAGTTGTAGGTCGGTTGCTCGTTGATGTTGGTGTGGTCGGCGGTGATGACGAAGATGGTGTTGCGGAACCAGGGCATGCGTCGGGCGGCTGCAAAGAAACGGCGCAGGGCGTGGTCGGTGTAGCGGATGCAGGTGTGGAGGGGGTGGCCGTCGGCGCGGAGGCTGTCGGCGTAGCGCTCGGGCACGACAAAGGGGTGGTGGGAGGTGGCGGTGAAGAGGGCTGTCATGAAGGGTTGGGGCAGCTGCTCCATGGAGGCGGCGTAGAATTGGAGGAACTCCTCGTCCCAGATGGCCCAGGTGCCGTCATAGTCTGCACTGCCGCCAAAGCGCGGGTCGGCCTCGTATTCGGTGCGGCCGTAGTAGTGCTGGAAACCGGTGGTGCGGGCGAAGGCTTGGAAGCCCATTGAGCCGTTTTCGGCCCCGTGGAAAAAGGCGGTGGAGTAGCCTTGGCGCGACAGTTGGGCGGCCAGCCCGCCGACATCGTTGAGGGAGTAGTTAGTGACAAAGAATGGTTCGACAAACATGGGTATGCCGGACAGGATGGAGGGCATGGCGTCGATACTTTTGCGCCCGTTGGCGTAAGAGTGGCGGAAGGTGAGGCTGTGGCCTATGAGGGAATCGAGGAAAGGGGTGTAGCCGGGATAGTCGTTGTAGGCACCGAAGTATTCCTGCCCGAAGCTTTCGAGGATAAGGACTACGATGTTGGGCTGGCTGTCGAGGGTAGGGGGCATGGGCTGATGAAGCGGGGAGTAGATGGCGTCGAGGTCGGCGTCGGGCAGATAGCGGGGGTCGGCGAAGGTGGTCTTGCCCATGGTGCGGATGAGGGAGAAGGGGGTGTTGAGCACGATGGCGGCTTGGGCAGGGTAGTTGACGTATTGGTTGGCGTTGCTGATGGTGATGGGACGAATGGCTGTGGAGGCACCACCCCGCATGCCGATTACGGCTAAGGGAGCGTAGATAAGGGTGCAGAGCAGGGAGAGGAGGATATATTGCCAGGATGGGGAAAGAGGGGCCGACCGCTGGGCGGAGGACGCCGAAGGAGTGCGGTAAGGGTGGCGGTAGAGCAGGATGAGGGCGGCGATGAAGGCAAGGCCGATGAGGACAAGGTACCAGTGGCGCAGCAGCTCGACCCCGACAATGTCGCCCAGGTTGCCTTCGTTGCTGAACTCAGAGAAGAAAGTCCAAGTAGTGCGGCGCCCAGTGTAGCGCGAGTAGACAGTATCGATGAGATTGGCAACAAGCATGAGGGAGTTGACCACCACATAGAGCACTTTGAGCGTGGTGCGCCAAGCCTGCGTGGCTGTAAGGCGGCGGGGTAGGGGCAACAGCACAAGAAGAATGTAGAGGGTGTTGGTATAGATGATGGCGGAAGTGTCGAAACGGAGACTTCCGGCCAAGAGATTGCCGGGGTCGAGGCTGCTCCACCCGTCGGCGTAGAGGTCCCAGAACTCGCACACGTACACCACACGGCTCAGCATATAGAGCAGGTATACCAACAGGACGTTGACAAGCAGGCGGGGCAGCGAGACGGGGAAACGGGATAGAGCCATGGCTTGGAGGGATTAGAATTGGAAATAGATGAAAGGTTGGAGGTCGGCGGTGATGAACTGGTAGACCACAAAGACCGTGACCACCACCACCGCAATCATAAGCCACAACGGCATGGAGGCAAACCACAGGCGGTAGCGCCGCTTGAAACGGTCGGGGAGCCAGTGGATAATCATGCCGAGGACGAAGACGATGAAGACGGGCAGGTAGTTGTCGAGGATGGAGGGGACTTGCTGCCAGTTCCACTGGCCGCCGATGCGTTCCACCATCTGGGTGGCGGTGCGCCAGGCGGTCTCGTTGGCCTCGGCCGGGTCGAGGTTGGAACCCGAGCGGAAAAACAGGCGGGTGAAGCTGATGAAGACAAAAGTGAGGAGCGTGTTCCAGACGGTGAGGAGGCCGCTTTTGAAACCCGAGGAGCGGTAATTGGAACCCCGCAGCAGAGGGACAACGTTGAGCAGCACGATGGCTGGGGCAATAATCAGGAAGGCGAAGTGGAACATGCTCAGCACGGGAATCGGGAAGAGGCGGTGCAGCCCATAGAGCAGCAGATACACCATGACGACAGTGGCGATGCGGGCGGCGGGGGAGCGTTTTTTCCACCACTTGTAGACCAGGATGCCCAAGCCGTTGAGCGCACCCCAGGTGATGAAGTTGAAGGAGGCTCCGTGCCACATGCCGCCGAGGAGCATGGTGTCGAAATTGTTCATGTTGGTGGAGAAGTCGCGCCGCCCTTCGGGGAAGGCGACATAGATGAGTACCAGCAGGGCCACTAAGAAGGCGGCGGCTACGGAGAGCCACAGGCTTTTGGCCATAAGGAGCACCACGGCCAGCATCACGGCGGGGATAATCCAGGTGGCGGCAGTGGCGTTGCGGTTGCCGCCGAGGGGGATGTAAAGGTAGTCCTTCAGCCAGTTGGAGAGGGATATGTGCCACCGTTTCCAAAAGCCCGCAGCATTCGTGGCCTTATAGGGCGAATTGAAATTCATGGGGAGATAAAAGCCCATCAGCATAGCCACGCCGATGGCGATGTCGGTATAGCCCGAAAAATCGGCATAGACCTGCAGCGAATAGAGCAGCAGGGCCGAGAAGTTTTCGAACGGGGTGTAGAGGAGGGGATTCTCAAAAACACGGTCCACAAACGATACCGCCAACCAGTCGCTGAGGATAAGTTTCTTGCACAAGCCGTTGAGAATCCAGAACACGGCCACGCCGAACTGGCGGCGCGTAAGGAAAAAAGGCTTGTAGAGCTGGGGGATGAACTGGTCCGCCCGCACAATGGGTCCCGCCACTAACTGGGGGAAGAACGTGGTGTAGAAGCCGAAATCGAGAATATTGTCGGCATGGCGCACCTTGCCTTTGTAGACATCGACAATATAGCTGATATTCTGGAAAGTGAAAAAACTGATGCCGACGGGCAAGATGATGGCGTCGGCTATGGAGAAGTGGGTGGAGGCGATGGTGTTGAAAATATCGGTGAAGAAATAGGCATATTTAAAGTAGCAGAGGATGCTCAGGTTGAGTATCACGCCCCCGACCATCAGGGTGTGGCGACGTGCGGCTGTGGAACGGCCGGTGGTCTCCTGGCGACGGGCCAGATGGTCGAAGCGCATGCCGAGGAAGTAGCCCACCACCGTGGCCAGTATCAGCAGGGCCACCAGCGGGATGTGGGGTCGGAAGTAGCCTGCCGTTTTGTGGTAGAAGAAAAGGCTGACGAGGAAGAGGTAGCCGTTACGCCACAGGCGGCGGCCACGGGTCATGCCCTTGCCCTTGCTGCCCACCGATACGATGAGGCAGAAGAAAGTGTAGACGATGAAAAAGAACGCCCAGAAGTGAAACTGGGTGAAGAGGAGCGGATGCTCCGAGTTGAAGGTGAAGAGGCTGATGATATATGTGAGGAGATCGTTCACTTGATGTCAGGAGTTCTATTGTTCTGGATGTTCTTATTACTGCCTCTCCTCTTGAGAGGGGTCGGGGGTATGATGTCCTTTTTCTGTAGCTCGTTGTAGATGGCGTCGAACAGGAGGTTTCCCATAAGCCTATAGCCAGCACGGGTAAAGTGGACCTTGTCGGCTTGGGCAAGGCCGGCTTTCTGCCATTTCTCCATCGACTTGAGGCCCCCCATGATGTCGAACTGGTCCCAGACGGCGCCGCCCGTGAGCTCAGCCAGACGGTAGAAGACGTCGCGGGCCAACGGACCGTTGGTGTTGACGGCATAACGTCGGCGACCCGTTTTGCGGTAGCTGTCGTTGTTGGTGACAAAGATGAATGCACAGTTGGGGTTGACCCTGCGGATGGAGTCGCACAGGGCAAGGTAGTTGTTTTTGAACGCCACGGTGTCGAAATTCTTCTCATGGGCGTCGTTGATGCCGATGCCGAAAATGACCAGGTCGGGTCGCAGCAGGCGCAGGTCGTCGGTGAGGCGGCATTTCAGATAGTCGGGCACGGCGGCCCCGTTGACCCCGATGGAATGGTAGGAGAAACCCGGACGGCGGTTGCCAAGGCATACACCCGTCAGCGTGAAAGTCTGCCCCTCGCAGCAGGGGAAGAGAAGGTCGAACGAGTCGACGGGATGCAGCAGGTTGAAGACATAGCGGTGGGTGGTGGAGTCGACGTAAGAAGGGGAGTGTTCGTGGCCTGCCACATCTACCCGGGGCACCACCCCCTGGGGCGAGAAGCCAAGCACCACGATGTGCTGCACGCCGTAGTCGACACTTTTGTCGGTGAGGAGCATCTGAATGCGCGTGGGCGTGTCCTTTGCCGTGACCGAGATGCCACATAGCCCCAAGGGATATTCGGGAGCCTTGTAGACATTGCGGGTCAGCACCACCTTCTCCTTGCAATGGACCTTATAGTCGTCGGGATTGTTGCATTTGGCGGCCGCCGAGTAAGGGAAAATCATGCCGCGTCCCCCCACGGCCTCGGGCCACTGCTGCATGATGCGGACACGCACCTGGTTGGGGAACACGCCCGCCTGCACATGCGAGCCGCCTATGTGGACGATGTTCACCGTGCCCCGTCCCGTGGAGGCCACCCGCCTCATTTTGGCAAAACAACGTTGCAGCGAGGGGGACGTGCTGTCGTAGTGCAGCACGTTGTTGTCGTAGCGAATAAAGGGATAGACCTTTGTTTCGGCGCCAGCGGGTTGCTGGCAGTGGCAGCCGCCCAAAGTGGCGGCTACCAGCAGTAGGGTTGCAATAAGTTTATTGTTGTTCATTAGATGACTGGATTTGGGGATGCTCAGCCAGGTAGACGTCGGGGCCAGCGGCCTTCCGCAATTTGTAGAGATGGTACATGGATTCGAACGCTTGGGCCAGGCGGTCGCCCATGATGTCGGCCCCGCGTTGCGAGAAATGGATATAGTCGCCACTGCCCAGCCCCTGCTCGACCCAGGCGGGCATCGAGTGGGCACCGCCCATGGCATGGAAGATGCTCCAATAGGCCGCACCGTGGGAGCAGACGGCTGTCCGCAATCCCTCCACCACCTTCGGCAGCTCGGGATAGGTAATCAGGTCGCCCTCCTCCGAACGTTTGCACATGTCCGAAGGGCCGATAAAAAGAATCAGAGCGTTGGGGCAGCACTGGTGCAGGCGGTCAATCTGCGCCCCCATATTCTTGCAATAATTCTCAATGGAGCGGTCGCCCGAAAGATATGGCACCGAGTTGCCGCCAAACTGCATGATGATCAACCCCACATCCATCAGGCTGTAAGCCTGGGCCAGCTGGTCGCGGTTGATCTGCGTGAACTGGTGGCCGGAGCAGCCCCGCATGGGGATATTGTCCACCGCCACACCGGGTCCCCCGTCGACCATCACCCCATAGAGGTCGGCCGACCCCGAGACGCTGATGCGCACCTCGGAGGCTATGGTGTCGAGCTTCCAGTCGAACAGATGGACCCCCTCGCCGTCGGCAGTCTTTTGGTCGGCAAACCGTCCGGCAGCTATGGTGGCCGTCAGCGGTCCCGGACGGTTGCAGAACAGGAGACGGACGCGCCTCAGTTGCGTCAACCGGCTGTCGCGGTTCTTATGGGTGGTGGCCCGGATGGTGCTGGTGGCGGAACCCTCCACATGGAAGTCCTGCACCATGGGGCCGTAGTTGCCCCCCGCACGCACCACTAACGTATCGCCGAAAGGCGACTGGCGCACCAAGGCCCCCGTGCCATAGGTGCTGACGGAATAAGAGGGGATCAGCGTGGCAAAAGGCACCAAGCCCGGCCCGCCGCCCCCAAAAAGGGCTTGGAAGTGCGACCGCAGACGGTCCGACATGCGGTCCATCTCAATCTGCGAGTCGCCGTAATGCACTATGCGGATTGTGCGGCCCGTGCGCCCCGTGCGTTCCAGCTGGGCAAAGAGCGTGTCGAAGAAACTGTCGTCATCGCCCGGAAACCAGAACCGGGTGTCGCTGCTGTCCAACTGCTGTTGGAAGTAAGCCATCGAATCCTGGATAGAGTCTAAGAGCAAAGCCAACGAGTCCTGCTGGCGCAGATAAGCCTCCACATCCATCTCCTGTCGGGGATTCAATATCCTTGTGAGGGAGGGGAACCGGAGATTCACCCTGCCAACATGGGCACCCCCCTGCGGGAACACACAGCAGACCCCAGCCAGCAGCGCAATCACCCCGGCTATAAACAACCAAACCCGCCAAGCTTTCATCGTACCTTTCAAAGAGTGTTTGGTGAAAAACGGGGAGTTATTTCATGCTCCTTTTAAGCTCTTGGATGTCGTTGTACATCTCCTCTAACTTGCGTTGCATCACGAAGATTTTCTTCTGCCTGTCGGCCGGCATGGCCGGCGAACCTAACACCACCGAGTCGTCGGCCACATTGCGCGTCACACCCGACTGCGCAGCCACCGTCACACGGTTGCCCACACGTATATGGCCCACAATGCCCACTTGCCCCGCAATCACACAATTGTCGCCCACCTTGCCGCTGCCCGCGCAGCCCGACTGCGAAGCCATGACCGTGTTGGCACCGAACGACACGTTGTGTGCTATCTGGCACAGATTGTCGATTTTGGCCCCGCGGTGTACAATCGTCGAACCCATCGTGGCACGGTCCACACACGTGTTGGCTCCAATCTCCACATCGTCCTCAATCACCACATTGCCTATCTGGTCAATCTTGCTGTAAGTGCCGTCCTCCTTGGGGGCGAATCCGAAGCCATCGGCTCCAACTACAACCCCCGCGTGGAGAATGCAGTTGTTGCCCACCTGGCATTCGCGATAAATCTTCACGCCGGGGTAGAGGATAGTATTGTCGCCTATGTAGCAGTGGTCGCCCACATACACCTGAGGGTAAATCTGAACATTGTTGCCAATCCTCACATGGCGGCCTATCACCGCAAATGCTCCCACGTAGCAGTCCTTGCCCAATCGGGCGGAGGGGTGGATGCTGCTGCGGAGCGACCGACCCTTCTTAGGCCCGGTAGCGGCATTGAACAAGTGCAGCACCTTGGCCACACACAGATAAGGATTGTCCACACGGATCAGCGTGGCGTCCACGGGGTGATCCAGCACCAAGTCGCGGCGCACAAGGATGGCCGCCGCCTTGCGCTCATAAATATAGTGAGTATACTTGGGGTTGGCCAGAAAAGTGATGCCACCCTCATCCACCTCCTCAATGCGGCAGGGCTTCCATATCAAGGCATTCTCGTCGCCCTCGACGGTGCCTTTCAGTTTCTGGGCTATTTGTTTGGCTGTAAATTGCATGTCAGATAGGGTTCTATACGTTTAAAGGTCTGGGTATCGATAATGGTGATGTTAAGCAGCTCCTCCACCTGCTTGAATGGGCCTCGCTCTTCGCGCTTCCGCACGATGGCTTTGGCTATGTAGTAGTCGAAATAGGGGTGCCGTTTCAATTGGTCGACGGTGGCGGAATTGATGTCGAGACGTGTTATCAGCGAAGGGTTGACAGTGAGATGCGGCGCAATGTCGGCATAGCGAGTGGAGTCGATGCCATAAACTTCGCGCAGCTGCCCTAAGCTGACATACCCTCCCAGCAACGAGCGATACTTCAAAATACGGCGGGCAATGGTAGGGCCGATATTGTAGAGCTGAACCAGATCTAAACTGTCGGCCTCGTTCAGCTCAAATATCAGTTGTTTCCTTCGATGGTTGGAATAAGGCTGTGAGGTCCATCCAGAGGGGGTAGGGGAATGGGATGATTGGGTAGTGTCTGCCACTTCCGGGCGAAGCAGGGTGGGGTTTTCAGGTGTGGGGGGCAGCGATGGGTCCGTCCCTTTGGGCTGAGCGATGACGAACCCGGTGGCCACTCCCAGCAGCAGCACACTCAGCCACACGTAGCCTCGACGGCGGGTCATTCCTCCTTCCATTCTAAGGTGCCTCTTTGATGAATAATGTGGGGTTCTTTAAATGCGTCGTCGCTCTCAAAGCGGTCGCCCAGCGTGATGCGGGCACCATTCTTCGAGCGGAGTGGTTTATCGCTGAACACGCGGTGCTCCGCCTGGTTCCATGTGAGGTCTTGCAGGTAGATGGTATCGCCGTTTTGCAGGTCGATGATAACCACACTGTCGCGGATTTCTGTTATTTGGCGCTTGTCATACTGCACCGCATAACGTGCCGTGAGGATGCCCGTGGGGCGATTGATGCCGTCGAAGAATCGCATGTATACCCCTTTGGGGTATTCGGTTTTGGCTTCGGGCTGGCTGTACTGTCTCACCACCGGGGCTTTCATCAGCAGTTGTAATTGCCCGTCCGAACTGCGGCGGATGTTAGCATTGACAATGGTGCTGTCGGGCAGTGTGTGTGGCTCGAAGATACGGGTCTTTTCAATGTCGTTGCCACACGACGAAAAAGAATAGGCAAGAAGCAGGACCATGACCCCGCTTCTTGCCTTAAGCAATAATTGTGAAATGTTCTTTCTAAACATTCTCGGTCATTAGCGTGTTCTCACAATGGTGGAACGTCCAATCCAACCGGGAACCGTGTAGCTGTGTCCGTCGATGAGGTCGAGCATAAAAGCGTCGTTTTTCTTGGGGAAGTAGGCGGAGTAGGTGCCTATCAGTTTGTCGGCAAAGTTGATAATCTCCTCGGTAGGCTCTACTTGTTTTGCGTGGCGGGCTTCGTCGGCGGCAGCCCAGTAGGCGGAACGGCCACCCATGCCGTCGTCGATGGTGCGACTGCTCTTGGCGTAGGCCTGAGCCAGCTGGAGGTAGGGCTCGCCTTTGGTGCGGTCGGTTTCGGCGGCATTGAGGAAAGCTGTGCGTGCTGCGCTGTAGCTGCCTTGTCCGGAGTAGGAGAGTCCGAGGATGATGTAGGCACGATAGCGGTCTTTTTTGTCGGTGAGGCTTTTGAGGGCGTCCTGAACATATTCTATGGATTTGCCGTACTGTTTCTTGCTCCAGCACATCTGACCCATGCGCATGGCGGTGCTGGGTGAGGGTTCGAGTTCGTACAGTTTCTCGGTGGCGTCGAAGAAGAGTTGGTTGTCTTCGGTGCAGCCTTTCTTGATAAGGATGGCGGTGATTTTTTTGAGCAGGGCTATGTTGCCGGGGTCTTCTTCGAATTTCTTCTGGTAGATTTCGTTCAGCTGTTCGCAGGTGGCGTAGGGCGCGAAGACTGACTCGACGCTGGCGATGTAGGTGCGGATTTTGGCAGCGTTGACGCTGTCGTCTTTCTCGACGTTGAGGGTCAGCAGCGAGTCGAGGAGGTCGGAGGCGATGTCATAGTTGTCGACGACGAGGGTTGGGTCGGCCAGACCGGCCTGCACGTAGTCGACGGTGGCTTTGAAGAAGAGGGTGACGTAGTTCTCGTCCAGGTCGTGGGCGTCGGCACGGATGGCGTCGGCGTAGTTCTCGTAGATTTCCTTGACGGCTTTTGGGCGCAGGGTGCTGAGGTCTTGGGCTTTCATGGCCTTGACTTTGGCTTCTTCGCCGAAGTACTGGATGCGTTGGTCGTACATGCGCATCAATTCGTCAATCAGGGCGTTGCGCTCATCGGCGGTCTGGGCGACGTTGATCATAGATTTGATGATGGTCGAGCCACGCTGGTAAACCGTCTTGCTGAAACGGGGGCAGTGTTGAAGGATTTGACGCCAGGGTTCGTAGCAGTCGGTGTAGCTTTTCTGTTTGTAGAATTCTTGATAGAGTGAAACGTTACTGATGCATGCAACGCTGTCTTCGGGGGTGTCACCCCATTTGCTTTGGGCGTTGGCGGCAAGGCTCAGGCTGAGGACTGCTGCCGCGATGATGACATTTTTCAGTTTTCTCATGACTAATAAATTGTTATCGTTGTTTTGTTAATTAGTATTGTTTTCTTCTTTTTTCTTGCAGGGCTAATTATATTTGCGTTTCACAAACCAGCGCTCGCACGAGCCTATGGCAATTCCGAATGTCACCACATCGCGACGCAGCAGGTCGGTGGTGCCGATGGACGAATATCCTACTCCCAACGTCAGTACCGAGCGGCCTTTGCGCATGGGGAGTTTGAAAGCCATGCCGAATCCAGTTTCGTTGATGGCTGTGGGGGCTGTGGCTTCTGACGTCTGGAGCGAGAGTTTGGCCCGGTTGTGATACACTCCCGCCGTGATGCCGATGCGGCCCCAATAGCTGGACGAGCCGGGATTGCCCTTCCATTCCCCGCCCAATGCCAATCGCCAGTTGGGTGCGGTGCGAAGAGCCGACGAGCCGAAAAGGTTGTAACGCGGGTCTTCTTCATACTCCATCCCGCTGTATGGGGAGTAGTAGCCGTCTATGTCCACCTCCCACCGTTCGTTGCGCTCCAAAGCCACTCCCAAGCCTACAGCTATGGGCTGGCGCAGGGTGCTCTTGTACGTGTCGCTCTGCCCGGGTGAGGGGAAGACGGTGTCGAACATGTACTCGGTGGAGGAGCGGGTGCAGAAGGTGTAGCTGAGGGATTGGTCCTCCACTTTCATAGTTCGGGGCAATCGGCAGGTGGCTCCGAAGCGGAGGGTGTAGCGGGATCCGAGGGGCTGGCTGTATTGCAAGCCAAGGTCTATCAGCAGGTTGTTCACAAAGGTGTTCTTTTGGTTGCGTGAGTTGACGGCATAGGTGGTGTCATTGCCCAGAAAGTCGTAGGTGATGGCGCGGGTGATATTGCCATACAGGTAGTTCAGATTGAAACCGAGGGCAAGGCGTTCGCCGATATTGAAGCCGTTGCCCCAATAGATCTGTGACACACCTCCGTTGCCGGCATAAATGGTTTTCACGTTGCCCAGCACGTCGGACTCCACCGTCTGCACCGACTCGTAGTTCACCGTGCTGTAGGGCAGCAGTCCAGCCGACATTTTCCACCATGAGGTTATGGGGAAGGCGACGGTGAGGTAGGCGAGGTTGCCGTCGGCGTCGGTGAGGCGGTCTTTGTCGTTGCGCAGCACGCAGCTTTGCAGGTTGACCCCGATGTCGAGCACGAAACTCTCCATTTCGATAGCGGAGTAGGAGGCGGGGTTGAAGGGGTTGATCATGTTGCGTGCGGAGCGGGAGTAGACGGTGCCGCCCATGCCGAAGGCGGAGGGCATGTTGTTGGGATGGTCGCTGAGCCCTATTCCGTACTGCGAAAAGGGTATGTTGAATCCGTTCTGCCCCAGCGTGACTCCGGGACAGAGACTGGCTGCAAGGGCCAGGGCGATGATGAGGGTGTGTCTATTTTTCATTTTCGTTGAGTATCGTGTTTAATCCAGTCAGCACTATGTGGGGAAGTATCTGCGCCGTTTGTAGCAGGGGGGTAGGCTCTGCCACCAGTCGCGGGGCGTCGCCACCGCTGAACAGCACCGCGACAGGACCATACGCTACGCGGTAGTGCCGCAGGAATCCCTCGACGGCAAAGCGGGTGGCGGTGAGCACTCCGGCGGTGATGCTTTCGGCTGTACTGCGGCCGGTGACAATGCTGCCATGGCCGTCCACATTCTCCAATAACGGCAATTGTGCCGTAAAAGTATGCAGGGCGTGGAATTTCATGTCCACCCCGGGCAGTATGGCTCCGCCGTGGTAGCACCCGTGGCAGTCGAGAAAGTCAATGGTTATGCAGGTTCCGGCATCAATTATGACGCAGTTTTTGCCGCCCATGAGTTTCCATGCCCCGCAGGCGGCGGCGATGCGGTCGGGCCCGAGGGTGGCGGGGGTGGCATAGTCGAGGGTGATGGGCATCGGGGTAGTGTGCGACAGGCGCAGCAGGGGGCGGCCCGTGGCTTCCAGTTTGCCGAGGCATGCATGGCCGGAGGCGCATACGGCGGCCTGCCGCCAGGGGAGGGCGCACAGTTGTTCCACTTTTTCGGCATCGACGGTGCCGTGCTCCCGGAGGTTTTCGCCTTCGAAGAGGGCCCATTTGATGCGGGTGTTGCCTATGTCGAGGGTGAGGTTCATTTGTTGTACATGTTCATGGCTCGGTCGGGGCCTTGGGTGGCGAAACAGGCCACGGCTTCGCAGGCTTGGTCCAGCCGGGGGCTGAGCTGGGTCAGTTCGTCGGCGGTGAAGGTTCCCAGCACGTAGTCGATTTGGTGGCCGCGGCCAAAGTTATTGCCCACGCCGATGCGGAGGCGGCAATAGTCGGTGCGGCCCAGGAGGGCTTCGATGTTGCGGAGGCCGTTGTGGCCGCCGGCGGCGCCCTGTTTGCGCATGCGGAGGGTGCCGAGGGGCAGGGCTATGTCGTCCACCACCACCAGCAGGTTGGCTGGCGGAACTTTCTCGGTCTGCATCCAATAGCGCACTGCCTCGCCGCTGAGGTTCATGTAGGTGGTGGGTTTTATCAAAATCAAGGTGCGGCCCTTGATTTTGATTTCGGTGCGGTAGGCGCGGCGTTCCAGTGTCCAGTGGGCGTCGGCCTGCCGTGCCATCTGGTCCACTACCATGAATCCGACGTTGTGGCGGGTGCCTTCGTATTCGGACCCCACATTGCCCAGTCCCGCTATTAGGTATTTCATGTTGTAGTCTGTGTCGTCGGCTGGTTTACAGCGCGAAAAGAGTTTTTTTATTATTCCCATATAATGTTTACAGTCTGCAAAAGTACGATTTTTTTTTGGATTGTTGTTTTTTTATGGGCGTTGTGATGTCGAGATGGTGGGTAGGGGGGCCATGGGGCGGTGCGAAGGTGGGGACTTGCATGATTGTTGCCCGCGGGCTGCGGCTTGGCTCGGGCATGCGATGAGGTAGGCTTGGTGTTTTCTATGTTTTTTGTTTTTATTTTCTGTTTAGTTTCTTTTTTTTTTGTACTTTTGCATTTTTGATTAGTATATGTTTAGTATAAACGGTTATGAATATTCTTTTATTAGGATCAGGTGGACGCGAGCATGCTATGGCTTGTAAGATAGCCGAGAGCGAGCAGTGTTCGACGCTTTTTGTTGCTCCGGGCAACGCGGGTACGGGTTGCGAGCAGAAGTGCTGCAATGTGGATTTGGACCCGATGGATTTTGATGCTTTGCGACAGTTTGTGCTTGCCCATGATGTGCGCATGGTGGTGGTGGGACCGGAGGCTCCGCTGGTGGCGGGGGTGGCGGACTATTTTTATAGGCACAGCGACCTTCGTCAGGTGATGGTGATAGGGCCCGGTCAGACAGGAGCCCAGCTGGAGGGCAGCAAGGATTATGCCAAGCGTTTCATGCAGCGCCATAATATTCCCACGGCGGCTTACCGCACGTTCGGCTCGGCTGAGGTGGAGGAGGGCGTGGCTTTTCTCCGTCAGCTGAGGGGGCCGTATGTGCTGAAGGCGGACGGCCTGGCGGCTGGCAAGGGGGTGCTGATTGTGGAGGACTTAAAGGAGGCGGAGCGTGAGCTGCGCCAGATGCTGGGTGGCAAGTTCGGCCAGGCTTCGGCACGGGTGGTGGTGGAGGAGTTTTTGAGGGGGGTGGAGCTGAGTGTGTTTGTGCTGACGGATGGCAAGCATTATAAGATTTTGCCGACGGCCAAGGACTATAAGCGCATCGGGGAGAACGACTCGGGCCTGAACACGGGCGGCATGGGTTCGGTGAGTCCGGTGCATTTCGCCGACAAGGAGTTTATGCAGAAGGTGGAGGAGCGGATTGTGGCTCCGACGGTGAGGGGTCTGCACGCGGAGGGCATAGGGTATAAGGGTTTTATTTTTGTGGGTTTGATGGCTGTGCCTGACGGCTCGGGCGGGCTGGACCCTTATGTGATTGAGTATAATGTGCGCATGGGTGACCCTGAGACGGAGAGCGTCTTTCCGCGCATTAGGAGCGATGTGGTGGACCTTTTCGAGCATGTGTGGCGGGGCAATTTGCAGCAGGTGCCTTTGGAGGTTGACCCCCGTCCGGCGGCGAGTGTGATGATGGTGAGCGGGGGTTATCCGGAGCATTATGAGCGGGGCAAGCGTATTGAGGGGGTGGAGCTTGTGAAGGGGTGCAAGGTGTTTCATGCCGGCACGGCCAAGGCAGACGATGGGTCGTTGGTTACGTCGGGTGGCAGGGTGCTGTGTGTGACGGCTTTGTCCGATTCGATGCCTGCGGCCATGCTTTCCGCCTATCAGGAGTTGGAGAAGGTGCGCTTTGAGGGCCGCTATTTCAGGCGCGACATCGGGCAGGACCTCCTCAAGATGCTTATCTGACTGCCCGCCAACTAAGGCTAAAAGCAACCGGCGGTTGTTTCTCCCCGTGGGGAGGTGACAGCCGCCGGTTGTTGTTGGGGTGGTGGTGTGGGGCTATGGCTGCGGTTGCTCTTTCATCATGCGGCGCCAACGGGCTATGCCCATGAAGCACACGATTTCGAAAACGATGTACAGCAGCGCGGAGGCATAGTTGCCGGTCTTGATGAAGAGCACCACCATCAGCGGTTCGACGATAATCCACAGCAGCCATTGTTGCCAGTATTTCTGCGAGAGCATCCACATGGCCACTATCGAGAGGGCGGACGACACTCCGTCCAGCCACGGTATCTGGCTTTCGCCAAGGGCGCTCAGCAGCCACCATAGCACCACCGTGAGGCCCGCCACTGCGGCAATGATATAGGGCCAGAAATGTGCCGGACATGATGTGACGGGCCGTTCGATGTGCTGTTTGCTTTGGATGATGCCTCGCCATACCAGCAGACCGTAGACCGACATGGCGAGGTTGTAGCAGCAGATGGCTCCGTTGGCGTAGATGCCTGACGTGAAGTCGATGATGATGTAGAATATCGACATCAGGATGCTGAGGGGCCAGAACCATCGGTCGGCGCGATATTCGCTGACGATGTAGGCCAGGCCGATTATGGCTCCTGTTATTTCGATTGCGTTCACGTTGGGCTTGTTGGATTTGTGTGTACGGAAGTCGGTCGGTCTGGATGTTAGAATTTATAGATGACGCGTCCTGTGAAGTTGATGCCGGGCTGTTGGAAGTAGGCTCTTTCGTAGGTCAGCCCCAGTGTTTCGGGGTTGTAGTAGGCGCTGCACCAGGCGCTGGTGCGGTAGTTGTGGTTCAGGATGTTGTTTACGGCTAACTGACATTCCAGCTCATTGCCCCGTCCCATGTCGAAGCGGTAGGAGGCACGCAGGTTCAGCAGGAAGTAGGGGTCTAACAAGGCTTCGTCCTTGCCTGTGTTGTCGGCATACTGTTTGCCGACGTATTTGCCTATCAGTTGCAGCTTGGCACGCTGGCAGGGGTTGTAGGTGAGAATGGCGGCTCCCACCACGGAGGGCGACAGTGCGAGGTCGGTGGTTTTCAGGTTCACCGTTTGCATGCCGCTCCAGTCGCTGAGCATCAGTTCAGCCACATAGTCCACAGCCTTGTTGGTGCTCAGTGTCAGGTTGCCTTCCAGTCCGAAATATTTGTTCAGGCGGTATCCTCCCACCAGCTCCAGGCCTATGCGGTAGCTCTTCTCCACGTTCTCCATCAGGGCGTAGCCGCTTTCGGTCACCAGCCCGTTGGGTGTAAGCTGGTTGTGGTAGAGCATGGCGTAGGCGTTGGCGTGGAACTGAAGTTTTGCTTTTTGGAGTTGGTAGCCCAGCTCGATGTCCAGCATGCTTTCGGTGTGGATTTGGCGGCCATAGCCCACGGCCTCTTTGATGTCGGCGCGTGCAGGCTCGCGGTTGGCCAGGCCGGCCACGGCATAGAGGCGCTGTTCGGCGTTGAGGAGATAGTTGGCACCCACCTTGGGGTTGAAGAACAGATATGTTGTGTCGAAGGGTATCTGACCGTAGTCGTCGTCAGTGCCCACGATGGTGTATTTGATGAAACGCACTGGCAGGTCGGCATAGAGGTTGAGACGGTCGTTGACATCGTAGTTCACCTTGGCAAACAGCGTGCCGTCGTGTTTGTCGGCCTGATTGCTGTACCAGTTGGCGAAGGGTTTGTCGGCCGTGAGGGTAGTGCCGTTGTGGTCGGCCTCTCGTTGCAGCCAGATAATCTCGCCGTGGTGTCCGCCGTCATAGTACAGGTAGCTGCCCCCGAAGGTCAGTGTCAGCGGCCCTTCGCCATAGCGGGCGGAGAGATTGGCCGTGTAGGCGTTGTTCTCCATGCACTTGCGGTAAATCAAGTCGCTCACCCTGAAGCCGAAAGCCGTCGTGTCCATACCATATTTGTCAATCTTCTTTCCCTGTTTGTAGCTTTCGGTGTAGCCATAGCCGTGCGTATAGTCCAGGGCGGCGTTCAGTGTCCACGCGTCGGTCAGCAGGCGGCTGTAGTACAGTTGCAGGTGCTGCTGCTTGTAGTTGTCGGTTTCGAAGGGATAGTAGGTCACGTTGCCGTAGGGGTCCACGATTGCTCCGCGTCCGTTGTAGCGGGGGTCTTTATCCAAATCCTCGGCCGAGGCCCCGTCCCAGGTGATGCCGCTGTGCTGCTCGCCCACGATGGCTATCAGCTTCAGCACCGAGCGGTCGGTATACCGGCTGCCGGACACGAACAGGCTCTGCTGGTCGGTCTGTCCGCCACGCACAAAACCGTCGCTGGTCAGCCCGTTGTAGGCGGCATCCACCGAGAAGCCGTGCTTGGTCAGTCCCGATCCGGCCACGATACCGTACTGTCGCGTGTTCCATGAACCCCAGGAGAGGTCGGCTGTGGCGTAGGGCTTTGCGGCTGTGTTCAGCGTCTGTAGGTTCATGGCTCCGCCGAAGGCTGCCGAACCGCCATTGCTGGCACCCACACCGCGCTGTAGCTGCACGCTCTGGCTCATGCCCCCAAGGTTGGGGATGTTGTACCAGTAGACGGTCTGGCTCTCGGCATCGTTGAGCGTAATACCGTTGATGTTCACGTTGATGCGTGTGGCATCCACGCCGCGAATGCGCAGACTTGTCACGCCCACTGTGCCGTTCTCGGAGGTGGTCACCACGCTTGGTTCCAGCTCCAGCATGTAGGGCAAAGCCGAGGCTATTTTGTTCTCCTCCAGTGTTCGGCGGTCGAGGGTGGTGGTGGTCAGAGGGGTCTTGTTGTCTGCCCGCACATCACGCACTATCACCTCGTCCAGAGTGCGCACCGTGGTGTCGCGCTGAGGTGTCTGCCCTTGGGCGGCCATGCCGCCAAATAAAGATACTGACAATGCGCAGCAGGCTATCAGCTGCTTGGCATTAAATCTGGTGGCCTTGGTTTGATAGCGGCCACATGTGTATTGTTTTGTACTCATAGTCTTTTCCTCCGCCGGCATTATCCGGATCAGGTTCGAGGGTGTAATCTCAGCCACAACGAGTTGTAGCACCCCTAAACGTTTTCCTTCGCTCGGAACGATAGTGCAAAGATACGACTTTTTTGTTATATTCAAACTTTTTCTCTCAAAAAGTTGCGTTTCTTATTGGAACTTCTCGAGAACCTCTGCCGGTGGCGCACCTCCGTAGGTATTAGTCACAACCCGCGGCGGTACGCCGCCGCTTTGCCGCCGCCTCCCGGTCGCTGACAATGACGTGGAGGTTGTGATAGGCTCAGTCAATCAACTGCTGCATGACGGGCATGAAAGTGCGGCCTCTGTCGGTGAGGGCATACTCCACGCGTGGAAGCAACTCTGGATACACGGTGCGGCTCACCATGCGGTCGTGCTCAAGGCCGCGAAGGGTCTGCGTGAGCATCTTCTGCGAGCAGTCGGGGTTGGAGGCCGCTATGTCGCGGAAGCACATCGGCGCGCCCTGCCTGTCGAGCGTGTAGAACGCCGCGAGGGTCAACTTGTTGCCTATACGGGCGAGCACGTTCCGATGGGGTACACCGGGAATACAGGGTCTCGGATAAAATCTTTTTGCGTACTATCTACATTTTGAAATCGGGGTCGACGAATACGGAAGGATCGCACACTATGCCGTCCAGGCTGTCGCAGCCCTTGAATGAATGGGCGAATATTTTTCTCATGCCGCTACCGCAGCGCACCTGTCTCAGCCGCTTGCAGTCCATGAAAGTGTAAGGAATTATTTGTGTCACCCTGTCGGGCAAGACGATGGTCTCCAGCCCGCAACGGGTGAAGGCATACTGCCACATACTCTCCAGCGCGGCGGGCAGATTGATGTGCTTTAGGTTGATGCAGCCGTCGAAAACAAAGCCGCCAATCTCGGTCACAGTGTCGGGGATGGCCACCGAGCGGACTTCGGCATGCCCCTTGAAGAGGTCGTCGAAGAGTATCGTTACCGGCCTGCCCCAATGTGTCTGCGGGATAACCACCTCGGCGGCATCGCCCTGATAGCTGACAGCGCAAAAGCTGTCGCTCTCTTCTACATATTTAAACAGGAACTCTTGCATGGGTGAAAAAAAGACTGACTAATTGCCCGCAGCGGCGCGTAGACTGTCTATGTCGTCCAGTATCCGGCCGATGTCCTCTGTGAAAGACATGAAGCGCGGCAGATTCTGGATATAGGGGTCGGGGTCGTTCAGATTGAAGCGCACGAGGGTGGTGTGCGGTAGCCTCTGCGCCAGCTGTTCGAAAGGCAGGCGGATGATACCCGGAGTGTTGTATCCGATGCCAAACTCCAGCAGCAGCAGTCTCCCCTGCCGCGCCTCCTGCACAAAATCGGTATACCGTCGGGCCTGCCGGTGCCAACGGGAATCCTCCACAAAGGTGTCGTCCACACGCAGGTTCAGCGCCACGGCGCTGCCGTCGGGCATATGGGGTATCGCCTCGGCCGGTATACGGCAGCCGCTGATGAGAGGCAGCACTCGCTCCACCCACTCCCGGTTGTCGACCAGTGTCTTGGGTGTGCCGGAGGCAGGCTGAAACCAACCGTAATCGCCCTGTGTGGCGAAGATGTTCTCCAAAGGGAATCCGGCCTGTTCGAATTGTGCGTCGACATTGGTCGTCACCACAAAAGCCCGGGGGAAAAGCTCCAGCAGCCGCCTGTAGAGCGGCAAGGCGCCGGTGCGGTAGCGGCAGAACCATATATGCTTGGCCCAGAAAGCCCAATACTCCTCTTGGCTCTCAAAAGGATAGAAACCAGCGGTGTAAAGGTCGGTGAATCTATAACGCTCAATCCATGGGGCAAACTCGTGTCGAAAGTCCTCTCCGGCATAGTCGAGACCCGCCGCAGTGGTCAGCCCTGCCCCCGCGCCAACAATGATATGGTCGGCCTCACGAATGGCTTCTCCCAGCCTCCGGATGCGTTCCGAGTAACTCGTTGTAGATGTCATAGTCGGTATCCTTGAAAACATTAAAAACAACACTCATCGGTGACGGAGGTTTGCTGTTGTTCTGCTGCTTGACCGTCGCCACAGCGATTTCGGCGGCGCGGCGGTTGGGGAAGCGGAACTCGCCCGTCGAGATACAGCAGAAAGCAATGCTCCGGCAGCCCGCCTCCCCGGCCAAACGAAGACAACTCCGGTAGCAGTCGGCCAGCTGCCCGTCCTGTTCCTCGGTGGGCATGCCGTCAGGGACGACAGGCCCCACCGTGTGGATAACGTATCGGGAGGGCAGGTTGTATGCGGGGGTGATGATGGCCTTGCCGGTGGCTATCTCTCCTCCTCTGAGCACGCGGCCAGCCTCCTGCCGCAACTGAAGTCCTGCGGCGCTGTGGATGGCGTTGTCTATGCACCCGTGCAGCGGATGCCAGCACCCCAGCCCTCCGCTGTTGGCTGCATTGACGATAGCGTCGACCCGCAGCCGCGTGATGTCTCCCTGCCAGAGTGTGGGGCGGGCATCCCTCGGCGCGGCGATATCCTCCAAGTCCACGATGCCCCTGTCCTGTAGCTGCGCCTGCAGCTCGGCATCCTGCGCCCGCAGAAACTCATCGTCGAGGGGCTGCGGTGGCCACACATTCATCAACGCCCGCAGAAGGCGCTGTTTGCCCTCCAGCGTTGTCGGCAACTCAGCGTGCACACCCTCCTGCCGCAGCAGGTATCCGATGCAAAAATCCAGATTCTCTCCCCGGTCCATAAGGTTTGCTGTCATTTTGAGAAACGCGCGCCGACAAAGCCGTTGCGGCTCTCGCCGGAGACGAGGTCGAAAGACCTGTGAACGGGCGGAGTAGGGCGCAGGTCGTAATAATCCATCCGTTCGGTGGCAAGTCTGAAATACACCAGCGTGTCGTAGCTCGGATAGAGGCGGCGCAGCACCTCGTTGTGGTCGTAAATCCAGCGCTCAGCGGCATCGTCCACATCAAAGACTGCCCGTCCAGAACAGCGTACCGACACCCCCTCGTGCATCATGAGAAACTCCACACGGGGGTTCTGACGCAGCTGGCGGTACACCTCCTTGCGCTCCGACGTGGCGAAATAGAGGTCTGTGTCCTCCTGCTTCATAATCTGGAAAGCCCTCAGGCACGGGCGGTCGTCGTCCACCGTAGCCAACACGCCCTCGACATGGCTTTTTAGGAAGTTTATAGCCTGTTCAATCATGGTGCAAAGATATAACTTTTTTTCAGAAAATGGGCAGGCTTTTTCGGCACCTGCCCATTTTGATTATACGAAAATAAAGAAAGTGTCTCTACTTTAATCCATTGAATTTACCATTCTGATGCTTCCATTCGCTTTCTGGAGCGATGGTTTCCATGACATCCCAATGCTCGGCAATCTTGCCGTTCTCAACGCGGAAGAGGTCATAATAGGAAGTGGGCTGGCCGGCGAAAGCACCCTCGCTGACGGCCAAAACAAAGTTGCCACAGCCTAACACAGTATGAATGGTAAAGTACTCCATCTTTATGCCTTGTTCGGCCATGGAGGCGAGGGCAGCACCGAGGCCATCAAGACCATCGGCTATGGAGACATTGTGCTGGATGTAATTGTTGCCATCGAAATAGTTTGTCAGGTTCTCGGGGTGTTGACCCATCAGTACATCCTGTACGAAATTGCGCAC
>Ga0247611_10001404_pt1 | contig 42955 bp, 31 predicted proteins | sample 177DNAGHGhighgp2_FD_192422 | JGI IMG/M metagenome (GOLD analysis project Ga0247611, IMG submission 192422) | Sheep rumen microbial communities from Palmerston North, Manawatu-Wanganui, New Zealand - 1770 DNA GHGhigh gp2 | ecosystem: Host-associated > Mammals > Digestive system > Stomach > Rumen... | reverse complement strand
GCATAAGGACCCGTAACGAGGCGCGCTGCCAAGAACTCCTCGTTACGCTACGCTCCACTCGGAGTTCTTGGCAAAAGAAAACAAATTATACTAAGGAGTGAATTTACACAAAACTTTGGACTTGACTAGCTAAGGTATCGTTTTCAGAGAAAAATCGTCTAAAACGATATCAGCCGGCAAGCCAAGGTATCGTTTTCAGAGAAAAATCGTCCAAAACGATATCTGCCGGCCAGCTAAGGTATCGTTTTCAGAGAAGAATCCTCAAAAACGATATCAGCCAAAAAACCAAGATAAAAGCCAGCCTCGCCCAAAAAATAAGCCCGGCAGGCGAGGTGCTTACCGGGCTAAGTTTCAATTAATCAATCGATCAAGTTCTGTAGCTTCCGTTGATCTTTACGTAATCGTAAGAGAAGTCGCAGGTGAACATCCTGTCGTATGCATCGCCCTCGTAGAGTGTGATGTCGACCTTGATGTCGTGCTCAGCAAGGAGTCTGGAAGCTTCTTCCTCGTCAAAGTTTACGGCCGCGCCGTCCTTGTACATGAGGAGACCGCTCAAGCGGATATCGACCTTCTCGGGGTCGAAAGATGCGCCTGAATAGCCGACAGCAGTGAGGATACGTCCGATGTTCGCGTCCTCTCCGAAGAAAGCAGTCTTGCAGAGAGGAGACCTTGCGACAGATGTAACGATGAGCTTTGCATCCTTTTCGTTTGCCGCACCGTGGACTTCGATCTCGACGAATTTGGTTGCGCCTTCGCCGTCAGAAGCGAGCATCCTTGCGATATCCTCAGCAAGCTCGCAGAGCGCGTTCTCGAAAAGTTGATAGTCCTCAGAACCTTCTTCTATCTCAACACCCGATGCGCCGTTCGCGAAAACAACGACCATGTCGCATACCGATGTGTCACCGTCGACACTGACTCTGTTGAATGTGTATTTAACGGCCTTCTGGAGCATCTTCTTCAAAGAAGCGGAAGCGATGCCGCAGTCAGTGGTGAATATTGAGATCATGGTGGCGAGGTTAGGGTGGATCATGCCGGAACCCTTTGCCATGCCGGAGATGGTGACGGTCTTGCCGTCAGTGAGTTCGATCTGAGCGGAAACTTCCTTGGGTACGGTGTCTGTGGTCATCATTGCGTATTCCGCGCAGTGAGCATTTTCCTCTTCGGCTGAAAGACCTGATACGAGATCGGGAATGACGGGGAGCATCTTGTCCAGAGGAAGTCTGGAGCCGATGACGCCTGTCGAAGCCGTGAGGATCTCGGACGAGTCGCAGCCAAGAAGGGAAGAAGTGCATGAGGCGATCTTTTCGGCATCTTCAACTCCGACGGCACCGACGCCTGCATTGGCGACTTTGCTGTTTACAATGATGCCTTTCGCAGTGCCCTTGTTTTCGATAATGCCGATGGATCTGACAAGAGAGTGGCCCTTTACCAGGTTGGAAGTGTAGACGCCTGCGACGTTGCAGGGTGTGTCAGAATAGACCATTCCGATGTCCAGATAGGATGACTTGGGGGCGTTCTCGTTGATGTTTGCGGGATCTGCGCATTTCATGCCGGCGGAAACGCCGTTTGCCTTGAATCCCTTTGGCATTGTGATATAGGAATTAAGTAATTCTTCTTCCATAGTAAGTAACCTCTTAATATAATTATCTGACGCATTATAGTACATCTTACTTAAAAGGTGCAATAACGCTTGACTTGAAAGCACATTAACATTATACTTTCTAGGCATTGGCTGACATGGTGGGATTAGTTCAGTTGGTTAGAGCGCTAGTTTGTGGCACTAGATATCATGGGTTCGAATCCCATATCCCACCCCAATTTTTGCCTCTTCATACTGGGGTGTAGCCAAGGGGTAAGGCACGGGTCTTTGACTCCCGCATTCGTAGGTTCAAATCCTGCCACCCCAGCCATATGGTTCACTAGCTCAGCCGGTAGAGCACTTGACTTTTAATCAAGGGGTCTGGAGTTCGAACCTCCAGTGAGCCACCATAAATACATCAGGTCCGTTTTCGAGAATCTCGGGAACGGACTCTTTTATTCCACACAAGTCCATTGCGTTAATGTCAAAACACGGCTAAAACCACGGTATGCGCCGGCTTTTTAGCCGGGGTTTTCTTCAAACTTCAAAAAATGCAGGCAAAAACCACGGCTGCAGCCGGCTTTTTAACCGGGGTTTTGATAGGGATTCATGCTCAGCTCACAGCCGGTTTTCGGCCTGTTTATGAGGGAAGAACACATCTAAATATTCTTTTAGCCTACATTACAGACGCGTGACATTTTGCGCGTCTGCACCATTTTTGCTTGATTTTTGGGTATTTTCACGGGCTTTGAATGATAAAATTAGCATAATTACACAGAAATGCGGTAATTAAGACTTCAGGAAACGAGGCGTCGGATTTGGATAACAGACTGTTCAATCTTATAACAGGAGCTGTGACGGCATGTATCTCCGTTTGCGCAATTGGCATGAACAATTGCGGTGCTTCTGATGAGATCGCACTTCAGAGTCCTTCGCTTCTCGGCTCGAATGCCGTTGCTCTTGAAGATCTTTTCTATTCACCGGATCTCGAGGCGGAGGAAACAGACGTTGTGACCATGAGCCTTGGAAATGCGAATGTTGATATCAACGACTACACATTTACCGCCATGACCACATATACCGATGTCGCATCCGAGTTTGGCAACAATCCTGCAGATGCTATCACATACGACGGCGGCACTTACTGGCTGACCGACGATGCGATCCTTATCGACTATAAGTCTGACAAGCCCGAAAACCAGGACGAGGAGCAGGAAGAGGAATATGGCGGAATTACAAAGCTCTATGCAGGTGATTCTGTCGTCAGGATCGCTTATTCGAGCGAGTGGTCGCTCATAAGACTTCCTGAAGGAAAGCAGGGATATGTCAGAAATTCCAAGCTTTCACCTGATGAGGTAACTCCCGCGCCCACTTCAACTCCGGAGCCTACGGATACACCGACACCCAAGCCGAACACGCCTACTCCAAAGCCTTCTTCAAGCAGCTCAAGCAGTTCAAGCAGTTCAAGCAGTTCGAGCAGCAGTTCCGGCTCATCCTCGAGCAGCTCTTCAAGCTCGTCAAGCTCAAGTTCTTCAAGCTCAAGCTCGAGTTCATCGAGTTCTTCAAGTTCTTCAAGTTCATCGGATTCTGATTCCGGTTCATCAAGCTCGAGCTCATCAAGCTCTTCAAGTTCTTCGAGCTCAAGCTCGTCATCGACCAGTGATTACGATGAGACACCTGTTTATAAGCTCGTTTACTCGAGCTGCGCTCTCAATACAAGGTCAGGTCCCGGCATCTCCTATTCGCTCCTTTCGACGCTCTCGACAGGTTCCGCGATCGATGTCGTAGCCGAGACTGACAACGGTTGGTACAAGTCTTCTTCAGGCTATTATGTAAAGGCAAGTTTCTGTCTTGATAATCCGCCTACGAACACGCCGACTCCCGTACCTTCAGACGATTCTGACAGCGGCAGCTCGTCATCTTCGATGGGCGACACGTCGACTGATTTCGCTACATTCATCAAGAGCTTCATCGGATGCAAGTACGTATACGGCGGTTCTGATCCGTACAAGGGATTTGACTGTTCCGGATTCGTCATGTACTGCTACTGGACGTATTACGGCATCGACCTGCCTCACGGCGCTACGAGCCAGTCCAGAAAGGGATATGAGGTCTCTGCCGATGAGATCCAGGTCGGCGATATTATCTGCTTCGACCGTGACGGCGACGGCACTATGGAGCACTCGGCGCTTTATGTCGGCAACGATACTTACGTACATGCCCAAGGCTCGGCGACAGGCGTCGTTTCGTCGAAATTCTCGTCCGCCAAGAACATCGCGACAATAAGAAGAGTGCTGTAACGGCACTCTTTTTTCGAACCGCTCTGCTTCATGCTGGTGCCGGCAGATTCCTGAATAAAACTTGAGTTTCACCAAAACGTCACGAAAATGCATATTGTTGCTTAAAAAAAGCAATTATCTGAGAATGAACCCCCGAAGTTTGTCCAACTTCAGGGGTTCACTTTACTGTCTATAGTCCATTGCGTATGTTTGAGACATCCTGCCTTACGCTTACTTCTCAGCCAACCCTATAATGACCTCGCTCAGAACTCTGATGTCGGTCACAATATCGGCCAGCGCGCGGCACTCGTTTGCCTGGTGGCACTGGTCTTCCTGCCACGGCGTCTGTATTCCGAAAGCGATGGTGTCGGGCATGTGACGCGCGTAGGTGCCGCCGCCGATGGCGATGGGGTCAGTGAATTTGTCGAGATATTCAGGCTCATAGCCGCTGTAGGAAGGCATGTTCTTCTTCCAGATGTCTGTAAGGACGGCAATCTCGGGCAGGTCCTTGGTCTTGTATAGAGGTGCCATCTGGTTTAGGATCTCGCATTCGAGTTCGTAGGGAGCGGCCTTTATTGCCAGGTGAGTCACGATGCTGTCCATGCTGTAGCTTACGGGGCATCTGATGTCTATTACAAGGGATTCGCCGTTCTCATCGCAGCTTAATACTGAAGGATTTGCTGTGATGCTGCCTGACTCGTCCGTGACGTTGCAGCCGGTGTATTCAGCTGCTGTGAAGTCAACTATCTCTTTGCTTATGAATCTCAGGAGCGGGGAAGACGAGTAGTCAATGTCATCCGTATCTAATGTCTTGATCATGTCGAAGATGGCGTTGACGCCGAGCTCGGGCTTGGAAGCGTGAGCCATCTTGCCGAAGCCGGAATATTCGACTCCGTCTATGGTGCACTTGCTCGAAGCGGGCACCATGTTTGCGGCTGAACCGCCTTTAGCCCTGATGGCGGAAGGCTCATCCGTGTATATCTTCAGATGCATGATGCCTTTCTCTGCATAGATGACGGGGAATTCTCCGTCGGGTGTGATGGAGAATGACGGGATCTCGCCTTTGGCTGCGTATGTCTCGACGCATGAGCAGGTGCGCTCTTCGTCGGTTCCCAAAATGAGCCTGACGCGCTTTGTGGGCTGATATGCGTTTTCCATGAGGCGCTTCATTGCGATGAAAGCTGCCGCTGCGGGACCCTTGTCATCCACGATGCCTCTGCCGTAAAGCATTCCGTCCTTTTGTGTGAGCTTGAACGGATCGGTGTTCCAGCCGTCTCCTGCGGGGACGACGTCGAGGTGGCAGACGATTCCGATGGCGTCGGCGTTTTCGGGACCGAACTCACACCAGCCGACGCGGTTGTCGATTATGCCTGTTCTCATGCCGGCGGCGGAAGCTGCGTCAAGGAAGTATTTAAGCGCCTCAAACGGCTTTGCGCCGTAGGGGAGCGTGCCGTATTCGGGGTCGTTTACCGGGTCTGAACCGGTGCTCTCGATCGCTATGAGACCTGAGATAAAATCGTATTCTTCCTGTGTGAGTGTTGAAATATCCATCTAAATTGCCTCCGGCATGTTCATTTCGAAATATTTGTATGGCTGCGTCGGTCGCGAAATGGCAGACAACCATATGTATGGCTACCTCAGTCGCGAAAAAGCGTACAGCCATTAGCATAATATCACAACTCTGAACATGTGACGGAACAGCAGCGATATACTTTTGGCATAATGCCGATATGAGAAGGATATGGCGAAAACTCCATATGCAAATCGCGGCAAAGGGGTACGATTGAACAAAAACGGCAAGAAGTCTATAATTATTTAGATTTATTAATAAAGGGGAATACCAGATGCGTCCGAACGAGATTGGTTTAGTTGAGAATTACCTCAATGTTAAGGATCTGCTGCTTTCAGTTTGCAAGAGAATGGTGATCATAATACTGGCCGGCTGCCTTGTCGGCGGAGCGCTTGGCTCATACAAGTTTATTAAGAGGGCAAAGACCAATGACGTTCTCGATGCCGGAACCAGGCTCAACAGCCGCGAGACTGATATCCAGTACAAGGAGCGTGTCCAGAATATCGACAGGGCAAGGGATATTGCTGACATGATCGATAACGTTAACTATCAGATCAATAAGCAGAGAGAATATATCGATGAATCCGTTTATATGGATATCGATCCCGAGAATGAATACGAGGCAATGGCCCAGATCGTCCTCACGCTCGAGAATAACGATACCAACGGTCTGGATCAGATTCTGTTCAGCGCTTACGAGCGTGACGTAAAGGCCGGAACATTCCTTAATGCTTATGCGGAAGAATATGGCACAAAGCCCGACTACATCAAGGAACTCATCTCGTTCTGGAGTTCTGCTTCAGACGGCACGATCATTAACATCGACAGCAGTGCCGACAGGGCAGGTTCCATCTATATCAGGATATACGGACCTACAAAGGAATTCGTTGACGATGTTCTCGCAATGATCATTGATGAGGTACAGGACGTATACAACGACCTTAATACAAATATCGCACCCCACACTCTCAACGTCGTAGGCACCCAGAGCATCTGCAGGATCGATTCGGGCACAAGAGACGGTCAGATCAATCAGATCGCCAAGCTGGATTCTTTGCAGAAGCAGGTCGTAAGCTACGGCAATTCCCTTGATAAAGTTGCGGAAGAACTCGGCCTTTCCGATAAGGAAGAGATCCTCGAGTATTTCGCTACAAATAAAAAAGTTGAAGTAGACGGTGTTCCCGAGGAGACTTCGGAAGTAACGCTCGGATTGAGAGCCATGCTCAAGCCCGCCATCAAGTTCGGCGTGATCGGCTTTGCAGCAGGTGCTTTCCTTGCCGCAGCCTTCTTCGTTCTCAAGTACATCTTCGCCGTTAAGATCGCCACACAGGAGCAGTTCTTCAACCAGTTTTCTAACATCAGGAAGATCGGCGTTCTCAAGCCTTCCGGCAAGAGAGGCAAGTATGCGACGTTTATCGACATCAAGTCCGGGGACGATTCGAAGATGACGCCCGAAAACAACAAGAAGCTAATTTCCGCCAATTACGATAACATCACGAAGGAATTCGGAAAGATCCTCATCACCGGCACAGGCGACAGCAAGGCTCTGGGTGATGCGGTCAAGGCTCTTGGCTTGAGAGGTGACTTCAGGCCTGACATCTTCTCGGATCCCGACATCCTCAAGGTAATTCCCGACTACGATGCGGTCGTTATCATGGAACAGCGTAAAGTTTCCACGTTCAAGACCGTAACCAGCGAGATCGAGCTGATCTCCAATGCGGGTACTGATATCGTCGGAGCGATAATCATCTAATCATTCAGATCCGTTGACGGATCGGAAAGCAAGGGTTGATCAATTGGCTGAGGATTCAAAGAAAAAGCCGTCCATAAGCAGGCATTGGGTGTACAGGGCACTCTCTTTTGCCGCTTTGGACTTCCTCATGATCGCTCTGAGTTTTGCTGCGGCCATTCTCATAAGGTTTGACTTCAGATTCTCTCAGATCGATCCCGAATATTTCAACAACGTATTAATGCTGGCACCGGTCAGCGCTTTGCTCATCATAATGCTGTTCGGTATTTTCAAAATGTACAGCAGCATATGGCGTTTTGCCTCGTTCTCCGAATTTGTGAGGATAGTGGAGGCCTGGATATGCTTCGCCGTCGTGGTCGGCATCTGCCTCCTCGTCAGTGACTTTTTTGCCGGAAAGAGACTGCTTCCGGTATCCGTGTGGATAATGGCGATCGTGTTCGGTTTTGTCACCACGACCGCACTCAGGTTCGGCTTCAGGTTCATAAACTTTATGAACAAGGACAGGTCCGTCACCAAAGACTGCAAGAACATCATGATCATCGGCGCGGGCGCCTGCGGAAAGGACGTCATCCACGAGATAGTCATGAGCCAGCATGTCGATGCCAGGGTCTGCTGCGCGATTGACGACAACCCCGTAAAGATAGGCAGGGAGATAGACGGAGTTCCGATCGTCGGCACCAGGAAAGACATCCCGAAGATGGCCGAAAAATATAACATCGACGAGATTATCTTTGCTATCCCGGATGCCCGCGGGATCGACCGCAAGGACATCCTAGCTATCTGCTCGACGACCGAATGCGAGGTCAGGATCATCCCGGGAATTTACCAGATGATCGACGGTTCTGTCACTGTAAACACTATCAGGAGCGTCCAGATCGAAGACCTTCTCGGCAGAGACCCCGTAAAGGCGAATATCGACAGCATCAGACAGTACATCACCGGTAAGACCGTCATGGTCACGGGTGGCGGCGGATCCATAGGTTCCGAACTCTGCAGGCAGATCGCCATGGCAAAGCCAAAGCTGCTCATCATTTTCGACATCTACGAGAACAACACATTCTGGATCGAGAAGGAACTCAGGGAGAAATACGGTGACAACCTTAATCTGGTCGCGCTGATAGGCTCTGTCAGGAATACCAACAGGGTGCACTGGGTGCTCGAAAAATACCGCCCCGAGATAATCTTCCACGCGGCTGCACACAAGCACGTCCCGCTCATGGAAGGCTCGCCCAACGAAGCGATAAAGAACAACGTCGGCGGCACGTACAAGATGGCCCAGGCGGCAATAAAATACGGCGTTAAGCGTTTCGTTCTCATATCGACTGACAAGGCGGTCAACCCCACGAACATAATGGGCGCTTCAAAGAGGATCTGCGAGATGGTCATCCAGATGATGGACCGCAAGGCACAGGCGATGTTCGAAAACGGCGACATCGAAGTCAGGACCACATTCTCCGCGGTTCGTTTTGGAAACGTGCTCGGATCGAACGGCTCCGTATTAAAGATTTTCGAAAAGCAGATCGCAGCGGGCGGTCCCGTAACGGTTACGGATAAGCGCATCATCCGTTACTTCATGACGATCCCCGAAGCCGTCATGCTCGTCATGGAATCAGGCGCGTATGCAAGAGGCGGCGAGATCTTCGTTCTCAACATGGGCGAGCCCGTCAAGATCGACGATGTCGCGCGCAAGATGATACAGCTCTCAGGCCTGACTCCCGACGTCGACATAAAGATCGTCTATACCGGTTTAAGACCCGGCGAGAAGCTCTATGAGGAGCGCCTTATGGACGAGGAAGGCTTGAGGGAGACCGATGAGAACAAGGATATCTCGATAGCCCAGCCTATCCCGATGGATGACGCGGAATTCGAGAAAGCTCTCATCGAACTTGACGCTGCCGCAAAATCCGAACGTGAAGACATAAGATACATCGTTGCGAAGATCGTAAAGACATACGATCCCGACAAGAAAGCCGAGTAAAGAGCAAGGTCCGTAATATGCAGGAAAAGCGACTGAATCCGAAAAGATGGTTCATCCTTCCGAAGTGGGAGGAGCTTCCTTCCGATATGCGGACTGATGCCGTAAAGCCTTACTACGACGCGCTTTCAAAGCACAAGGCAGGTCTTTTCTTTAAGCGTGTTTTTGATGTCATTGCTTCGCTTTTGCTGATAATCCTTCTCGGCATTCCGATGCTCGTTATCGCCATCATCATCAAGTGCGATTCCAAAGGTCCAGTCTTCTTCAGACAGGAAAGGGCAGCCGCTTACGGCGTGGTATTCAGGATCCATAAGTTCAGGACCATGGTCAACAATGCCGAAAAGCAGGGGACCAGCGTCACCGTTGATAACGACGTGAGGATCACGAAGGCGGGCTCGAAATTAAGAAATCACAGACTCGACGAATTCCCTCAGGTCTTCGACGTTCTCGCAGGCAACATGAGCTTTGTCGGCACCAGACCCGAGGTCATGAAATACGTCAACAGATATACCGACGAGATGAAGGCCACGCTCCTCATGCCGGCCGGCATCACATCGATCGCGAGTATTGAATACAAAGACGAGGCCGAGCTCCTGGAAAAGGCCGAAGATGCCGATGAAGTCTATGTTAACGAGATCCTTCCCGACAAGATGAAATACAATCTGGATTCGGTCAGGAATTTTGGTTTCTTCAAGGATATCGGCGTCCTTTTCAAGACGGTAGGAGCTGTTTTCCGCGGGTGATATTTCTCATTAAAGTTTTTTATTCATAAGATTTCATACTTTGTTTATGAAATCGTCTTCGATGACTAACATTAGTTTTCTATAATCGGGGTATGAAGATATGTGCTTTCGTCGGAGATATGTACAGGGACTACTCCGCGTCCATCATCAGAAGTATCGATGCCTTTGCCCGTGCGAAAGGGCATAGGGTTGATGTTTACGGAAACTGCTCCGTTCCCAGCAATAACCCTCTGCAGGTTATCGGATACAAGAGCATTCTTTCGCTGCCCCGCCTCAATGACTATGACGGCATAATCCTTTGTGCCGACACGGTCGATCAGGCAGGCCTTTCCAAGGACCTTATCGAAGAACTCCTGTCAAATCCCGATGTACCGCCCGTAGTATGCATCAGAGCCGAGATCAACGGTTTCTTTAACGTCGTTCCCGACAACAGGGCGATAATGCACGAGGTCGCGAAATATGTAATCTCCAAGTGCAAGTCCGGCGACATCGGTTTTGTCACCGGCAGAGACGACCTTCTCGACTCTGCGGAGAGAAGAGCAGGCTTCGAAGATGCCATGCGAGAAGCAGGATACGAAGTTTCCGAAGACATGGTCTTCCACGGCAACTACTGGATAACCCAGGGCCCCGAGCAGGCTGATTTCTTTACTAAGCCCGACGGCACGCTCCCTGAAGCGATAATCTGTTCGAACGACTACGAAGCCATTACTCTCATCGATGAACTGATCCAGCGGGGCTTTAACATTCCGGGCGATACCATCATCAGCGGCATCGATAACATTTCGGAAGCAGGAGATCACATTCCTTCGCTTACCACGATCGAGATCTCGGAAGAGACGCTTGTCAATGCTGCGATGGAACTGCTCGAAAAGATATACGCCAAGGAAAATCCCGACCTTTACGTTAATGTCTCGGGAAATATCGTAATCCGCGAGAGTACCGGTGACGATGATCCCGGCAGAGATGTCTTTAAGGTATTGAGAGATCTCAAGGTCGCCAAATCGAATTCCATTGAAGCCATGAGAGAATACGTTCTCGTAAGTACTGATTTCGAGGAGGCGCTGACGCGTGAAGCCGCACTCCAGGTTACTCTCGACTCACTTAAGAAAGCGTCCAGCATCAAGGAATGCTACATCTGCAGATACCGTGAAAATGACAGAGTCCTGAGCGGATATTTCGATGCTTCGGGCAATACATTTATCGAATTCCGGGAGTTCCCGAGCAACAGGCTCCTTCCTGAAGGTTTCCTGGAAGATAAGACCGGCACGATAATTTTCCTCCCGATCGCAAATAAGAACGTTGTTTACGGTTATGCGGCGCTGATAGTCGATACTAAGGAAAACGGCTTCATCAACGAGAAGATCGAGTTTATCCTCATGGAGACCGGCCAGGTAATAAACAAACTCGAACTCTATCAGAAATATTTCGGTATCGCCGACATCATGAGCCTTTATACTAAGGACTCGCTGACGGGCATACTCAACAGGCGCGGCTTTGAAAAAGAGATATCCAAGCTTTTCGACGATAACGGCAAGGCAGTTACCGATCTTGCCATCGTCTCCATCGACATGGACGGCCTCAAGTATATCAACGATACATTCGGCCACAACATTGGCGATGAAGCGATCAAGGAGACTTCCAAGTGTATCTACAACGCCCTGAAATCAAAGGAGTTCGTCGCCAGAATGGGCGGTGACGAGTTTGTGGCAGTCCTCATCATGACGGACGTCGGCAGGGTAGGCCAGTTCATCAGAAATGTCAGGAACAATCTTAAAGAGGTCAACAAGAAAGGCAAGTTTGAATTCGAACTGAGCTCGAGTATCGGCACCTGTGAACTGACAAAATGGAAGGATCTCATGGAGAGCATGAGTAAAGCCGACAAGGCCATGTATCTTGAGAAGAAGGCCAAGAAAAAGAACCGGACTTAAATGGACAGTACATAAAGTAATTTTGCTCATCATTACTTCAAAAAAGCTGTGGCTCCCGCTGCGGCTTTTTTGATGGGGGCTGCTTTATTTAGTTTCTGGTCAGCTTTTTTAGTCCCGTGGCGGTCCGCCGGTACCGGCTGAAGAACCACGATATCGTTTTTGTGGAAAAGTCTTATAAAACGATATCAGCTGAAGAGCCACGATATCGTTTTTGGGGAAAAGTCTTAAAAAACGATATCAGCTGAAGAGCCACGATATCGTTTTTGGGGAAAAGTCTTAAAAAACGATATCAGCTGACCTTGCAAGGTATCGTTTTCGGGAAAAAGACTTTGAAAACGATATCAGCTGAAGAGCCACGATATCGTTTTTTGGGAAAAGTCTTAAAAAACGATATCAGCTGACCTTGCAAGGTATCGTTTTCGGGAAAAAGACTTTGAAAACGATATCAGCCGACTTTGCAAAGTATCGTTTTTGGGGAAAAGTCTTAAAAAACGATATCAGCTGACCTTTCAAGGTATCGTTTTCGGGAAAAAGACGATTTTATCCCAACCCGTGAATTATTGCTTCCGCGGGATAATTTTCAAAGAGAAATTTATACCAAACAATGGCTTTTCACGCTTCCGGGATAATTCTCAAAGGGATATTTATCCCAAACAATGGTTTTTCGCGCTTCCGGGATAATTCTCAAAGAAAAATTTATCCCACGAAGCTGTTTTCAACAACTTTGGGATAATTCCTTATCATTCGACCGGGAGTCCCCAATCATCCCGTTCAATTATCACTTTCACCAAAAGCCGTAATGAGCATGTCATATTTATTATTTATTATATTTTAAGGAATAATGGTAAAATGTAGTCTGTGATATGCTCCATAAGTCCGTGTGGACGGAATACCGGCTGCACAACGGACTTGAACGTTGCGATGGGCATTACTGCTGAAGCGGCATGCTGCCAAATCGGAATACTGCCGCAAAGGCTTACAGCATATCACCGGCATAAGTAAGTACATGACACTGGGGGAATAAGAAGTGTACAAGAGAAATGCACAGGGGTGGTCAAAGCACTTGGACTTTATGGTGCTTGATATTATTGTGCTTCAGCTCTGCTATATGGTTGCTTTCTATCTGCGTTTGCAGGGATGGGTCTATTCCATGCACGAGTACAAGACCTTGGGTCTTTTGCTCTTTATCGCGGATGTTCTGGTCATAGTCGTAAACAATTCTCTGCATGACGTTATCAAGCGCGGATATTTGAGGGAGATCTTCGAGCATCTCAGGCACAGCGTATATGTGCTCGCCATCGTACTTGTCTATTTCTTCTCGTCCCAGTTGGGTGAGGTCTATTCAAGATACGTACTCGGTATCACCTTCGTTTTCTATCTGCTCTTCGGCTACTGTGCGAGGATCTTATGGAAGTGGATCCTTCGCCATACGAGCTTCAGAAGAGACAGGAACAACATGCTCGTTGTTGTTTCCGAGGCAAATGCTGACATGATCCTCAGCAGGCTCCTTAGTGACAAGCAGGCAGGATATTCCATCGTAGGCGTTGTCCTTCTCGAGACGACAAACCATAAGAGCATACACGGTATCCCTGTTGTAGCCGAGATGAGAAATGCTGCAAAGTACATCGCCGAGGAGTGGATCGATTCAGTCTACATCGATGCTCCGATCAACGACAAGAAGGTCGTAAAGCTCATGGACGCCTGTGCGGTCATGGCAGTTCCCACGCACTATCACGTTCCTTACATGACACGTTCCGGAGTTAAGAGATTCTCCGAGAAGATCGGCGGAACGACGGTGCTCACGACGGCGATCAACTATGCTACTCCCGTACAGACCCTTATCAAGAGGCTCTTCGATATCTTCGCCGGAATCATCGGCAGTATCGCGGCTCTTCTGATAATGGCTATTGTCGGCCCCATCATAAAGATGCAGTCTCCCGGCCCGATCCTTTTCAAGCAGGAGAGAATCGGAAAGAACGGCAGACACATCAAGATCTATAAGATCCGTTCCATGAGAATGGACGCGGAGGATATGAAGAAGGAACTCATGGAAGAGAACCGCGTCAAGGACGGCATGATGTTCAAGATGGATTTCGACCCGAGGATCATCGGCAACAAGATCCTTCCCGACGGAACAAAGAAGACGGGTATCGGCGAGTTCATCAGAAAGACGAGCCTCGACGAGTTCCCTCAGTTCTTTAACGTCCTCATGGGTACAATGTCGACTGTCGGAACAAGACCTCCGACGCTCGACGAGTATGAGAAATATCACTTCCACCACCGTGCGAGAATGGCCGTCAAGCCCGGCATCACGGGGATGTGGCAGGTATCGGGAAGATCCGAGATCACGGATTTCGAGGAAGTCGTTAAGCTCGATACCGAATATATCGCTAACTGGAGCCTTACGCTCGACCTGAAGATCATCTTTAAGACCATAGGTGTGCTCTTTACTCATAAAGGAGCTATGTGATGAGCGGAAACTTACCGGGAAATGCGAAAGCCGTTTTTATCATCGGTGCAAAGTGCATCGGTCAGTACGGCGGCTATGAGACATTCCTCGATAAGCTCACGGAGACCCATCAGAATGAGACTTCCATAAAGTATTTCATCGTCACCAAAGCCAACGGTGACGGCGCGATGGACGAGACAAAATTGAATGGTGTCAGCGGCATCGAAAAAGCAGAAGACGGAAGCGTAAAGTCTTTCGTATATCACAACGCAAACGTGGTTAAGATCAAGGTTCCGCAGATAGGTGCGGCACAGGCGATCGCATATGACATAAAGGCATTCAAGTGGTGCCTCAGATACATTAGCGAAAACAATATCAGGGACGCGATCGTTTATGTGCTCGCATGCCGCATCGGACCTTTTTTCGGCGGACTCGTAAAGAAGGCTCACAAGCTCGGTGCAAAGGTTTTCGTAAATCCTGACGGACACGAGTGGAAGAGGGCGAAATGGTCCGGCCCCGTTCGCAAGTACTGGAAGGAATCCGAGCGTCTCATGACAAAGCACGCCGATCTCATGGTCTGCGATTCTGTCAATATCGAAAAATACATCAGGGAAGAATACTCAGGCTACAGCCCGAAAACGACATTCATCGCATACGGCGCTGACCTTAAGAAGAGCACGCTCTCTGATGACGACCGGAAGTTTACGGAGTGGCTCGCATCTCACGGCCTTTCCAAAGATAACTACTATATGTGCTGCGGAAGGTTCGTTCCGGAGAACAGCTTTGAGATCATGATCCGTGAGTTCATGAGATCGAAGTCCACGAAGGATTTCGCCATCATCACGACCAAGAACGATTCTCTCCTTGAAGAGCTCGAGCAGAAGCTCCACTGGAGATCAGACAGCCGCATCAAGTTTGTTGGTACCGTCTACGATCCTGAGCTCCTGAAGAAGATCAGGGAGAACGCATATGCAAACTTCCACGGCCATACAGTCGGCGGCACGAATCCCAGCCTTTTGGAGGCATTGGGAGCAACAGACTTAAACCTTCTGATCGATGTCGGATTCAACCGCGAAGTCGGTCAGGATGCCGCCCTTTATTGGGGAAGCGGTGAAGGCGAGCTCGCAAGGCTTATAGACGAGGCTGACCTGATGGACGGTAAGACAAGAGAAGCGTTTGGCAGCAAGGCCAAAGAGCGCATCAGGACTGCTTACAGCTGGCAGTTCATAGGCGACGAATATAAGAGAGTGTTCCTGGCATGAAGATACTGGCGGTTCACAATTTCCATAGAAAAGGTTCAGCCAGCGGAGACGATCAGGTCTTCAAGTCCGAGACTGCGCTCCTTGAATCCCACGGTAATACGGTGATCAGATACTCCGTATCAAACGACGAGTTCGATAACGCGGGCGCGGCAGGCAAGATCAAGGCGGTTTTCGGCATGCTCTGGTCAAAGAAGAACTACAATGCTGTGCAGGAGAAGATAAAAGAGACCAAGCCTGATGTCGTGCATGTTCACACATTCTTCCCGCTGCTCTCGCCCTCCGTGCTCTACGCGGCTAAGAGACTGGACGTTCCCGTTGTGGCAACGCTCCACGACACGAGATTCGTCTGCCCCTGCGCGACTTCATTAAGAGGCACTGAGCTCTGTAACGAATGCGGCGACGGACACTATATGCGCATGTGCAAGTACGGCTGCTTTAAGGGCTCAAAAGCTCAGAGCCTTATAGTGGCAAATATCTTCAACTATCACAGAAAGAAGAGGAGCTTCTACGATCAGATTGACAGATATATCTGCCTGAACGACAACCAGATAAGACTCCTCGAAGAGATCGGATTCGATAAGAACAAGATCACGAAGAAGTATAATTTCGTGCCCGACGCGGAGGCGAACGCAACGCCTGTCAAAGTCGAGGGAATACCTGACAGATATGTCGTCTTCTACGGCCGTATAGGCGAGGAGAAGGGCGTCAGGATCCTCATGAAGGCATGGGATAAGATCACTGATATTCCGCTCGTAGTTATGGGCGGAGGACCTCTTGAGGACGAGTTCTCGAAATGGGCGGAAACGAAGGATAACGTTTACTATCTCGGTTACACTGAGCATAACAAGTGCCTGTCGATCGTTAAGGGCGCGGAGTTCGTCGTATTTCCTTCCATCTGGTATGAGGGATGCTCCATGGTCGAGATTGAGACCATGTCTTTGGGAAAGGCTCTGGTCGCTACAGACCTGGGCTTTTCGGAAGAAGCAGTAACCGAAGACTATAACGGCAGCAAGTTCAAGCTCGGATCCGTCGAAGGATTCATCGGAAAGATAAACGCCCTTTGGAACGATCCTGACAAATGCGGCAGCATGGGGCTTAACGCAAGGAAAGAATACGAGACCAAATATATGCCTGAAGACAATTATAGACAGCTGATGGCAATATATGAGAGCACGATAGGGAAATAAAGAATGGAAAAGATAGATGTTGTACTTACCTGGGTAGACGGAAACGATCCTGAATGGGTCGCTTCAAAAGCCGAGTGGGAGAGAAAGATAAAAGGCATCGACACGTCGAGCAACAGGTCGACGCATTACCGCGACTGGGATAATCTCCAGTATGTTTTCCGCGGAATAGACAAGTTCATGCCGTGGGTCGACAAGGTCCATTTCGTAACCGTGGGACATCTTCCTTCATGGCTCAACACGGATTGCCCGAAGCTTCACGTCGTAAAGCACACCGAGTTCATGCCTGAAGAATATCTTCCGACATTCAACTCGAGCGCTATTGAGATCAACATCCACAGGATCCCGGGTCTTTCCGAGCACTTCATCAACTTCAACGACGACATGTTCGTCATCCAGAAGACCGTGCCTGAGGACTTTTTCGAGAACGGGCTTCCGAAAGACATGGCGGTCTTATCGCCGGCGCCTATATTCAGGGACGTTATATGCGATGTCGAGACCAACAACATCGGAATAATCAACGACTATTTCACGGTCGGGGACGTCAAGAAGAACAAGAAGAAATGGTACACGTTAAAGTACGGCAAGTTCATGGTTAGGACCATGCTCTTCAGCAGGTTCTCGAGCATCCTCGGACTGTTTGAACCCCATATCCCTTTCTCTTACAACAAGTCGGTTTTCGAGGAAGTATGGGAAAAGGAATTTGAGGTTCTGGACAACACTTCAAAGAACAAGTTCAGGACGAGGGACGACGTCAGCGAGTGGCTCATGCGCCAGTGGCAGCTGATGTCCGGAAAGTTCGAGCCCAGACGCTGGGACTTCGGACTGTACATGCGCGGCTCCGACACGGAAGGCGTTTCTAACATTCTGAAGAACCCGGGCAAGACGCGCCTGGTATGCATCAACGATTCGACCCTCGTCGAAGATTACGACAGATGCAAGGAACTGGTAAACAAGGCTTTGGATGAACTTCTTCCTGAGAAGTCAATTTTCGAGAAGTAGGGCGTAAAGAAGATGGATTATCAGAAAGGTCTTGTGAGCATAGTGATCCCGGTTTATAACGGCGAAAAATATCTGAGCAGATGTCTCGATTCGGTCATCGCCCAGACGTACTCACACATCGAGATAATCCTTGTTGACGACGGCTCGAAAGACGGGTCGCTCGATGTTTGCATGAACTATGCTTCAAAAGACAACCGCATCTATGTAGAGACAAAGGAAAACACTGGTGTATCTGATACGAGAAATCTCGGCATGAGCAAAGCGATGGGCGAATTCATCGTATTCATCGACTGCGACGACTATGTCGTAAGCGGTTATGTCGAGCACCTCGTGACGCTCATGAAGGACGGCATAGACTTAGGCATCTGCGGCTGGGTCAAGGAATCCGAGAAAGGGGAGACCAGGGGCAGATGCGTCGACATGGAGGAGACCTGCGGCGTCGACAGATGCCTTGAAGTTCTCGTCTCGCTCGGCGGCGTTCAGGGATATCCAATCTCGAAAATTTTCCGCACATCTCTGTTAAGAGAAAACGGGATCGTTTTTGATAAGGATATAGCCATTTTTGAAGATCTGCTCTTTTGCTGCGAATATACGAAGAAATGCAGAAAGATCAGCATAAACACCAAGTATGCTGACTACCATTACATCCTTCATCCCACCGGAAGCAGATATGCTTCCGTACATGCAAAGGAATTCAACAGGATCTGGATCACGGAAGTCTATTCACTCGAGAAACTTCTTTCCGTAGTGGGTGATTCAAAGGATGCAAGAAAGAGAGTCCGTGCAAGGATCGCTCTTTCGTCTTCTTTTTACATCAACCGTATGTTTGAGTGTAATTACGAAGATAAGCAGCTTCAGAAAGACCTTGTAAGCAAGATAAGAAAAAATCTCGGGCCGGCGATGTTCTCATCTGAAGGCGACGTGAAATGGACGATGCAGGCATTCTTATGCTCCATCTCTCCGGGATTGGAATATAAGGTTAAGTCGAAATTATAAATAACCGGACGGAAAGAAAACAGATGACAAGCGGAATAATTAAAAAGATAAGACCTGAGATGTGGGCAGCGGTGATAATCATCACGTTGTTCTATCTTTGCGAGTTCAGGTTTTTCTTCTTACTGCCATTACCCGATAAGATCTTCGCGGGAAGTACCAATAAGATGATGCTGGCCATGTTCAGCTTCGGATTCTTTATACTGTTCCTTCTCAAGAACAAAAAGCTTGGATTGGGATACTTCGGATGGCCTATTATTTTTGCGTTCCTGTCGGTTGCTGTATCGACGGTCCTTTCTAAGTTTGAGTTCGGTTTCTCGATAACCCAGGTGCTTTGGGGAATAATCCCTTACCTGATCCTTCTGTTATATTTCCCGGGACGCAAATACCTGGCTGACAAGGATACTATGGAATGTTTTATCGTGATCGGTGAGATCCTTGCGATTCTCATGTCTGCGATCTTTATCCTGCAGTATATCCTGTATACGGGTTCTGAATCCACATTCTTAAAACTTCCCGGCATGATCTCCGATGTCAGCATCAGACATCCTGAATGGGGTCTTCGAGTAAGGAACGTATTTGACGGATTATTCCGTGTGTTCGGACTCATCATTGCCGACAGGATAATCGTAAAGAGGTTCAGAGGATGCTGGCTCGACATCATTTCGTATTTTGCTATCGTTCTTGCGGTTCTCATGATCGATCAGTCCAGAGCATATCTCGTAACGTTGATGTTCTCTTCGATCGCAATACTGATATACCGTTCAATAAAGAAAGTGACTGTTGCAAAGCTCCTCATCGGAACAGGCGCGATAGCAGTCGGCGTTGTGGCTATAATCGTAAAGATGTCTTCGATATTTGTTTCGATTGCGGAGAAAGCCGGTTCCTGGATGGCGAGAGTTAACGCTGCAAGCCACTATATCGATGTCGGTCTGGATCACTTCTTTTTCGGTATAGGCATGGCTGACCATGAATCAAACCGCGAGGTCGCAAATTACGTGCGCGGTATTTCAGGCATCTATTATCCTGACGATGTCGGACTCATCGGACTTTTCGCGCTGCTCGGAATAACGGGTCTTATCGTATATGTCGTCATTATGGTAAGGGTCATCAAGTGCTTCCTTTACGCAAAGCAGGATCAGGCTCTTCTTTTCGGACTGGTCATCTCAATGATAATGTCATCAATCATCACCACATATTTCGACAGAACAAGATTACTGGCATTGGTACTTACCGCTATTGTATGCGATATAAACAGATGCCAACGGTGGAAAGAAAATGAACTCGATAATACTAACTGATTATAAGAACATAGCCAGAACGCTTGATATGTGCGTAAGGTTCAATAATAAGATCAATGAACCGATAGCTTACATCATTGTCGATAACAGCGCGGAAGAATTCGGAAGAAAGTATCTTTACGACAATTCCATCGAATATACGCCCGGTGCGTTCGGCAGCAAACTGGTATACACATTCACTTATGAAGGCATTGATTTTGTTCTTATCGATAATGCCGCAAATGCGGGTTATGCGATCGGCAATAACGTCGGTGCGTCATATGCCAGAGAGAAGTTTAAGAGCGAGTTTTATATCTTTTCAAACAGCGATCTGGATTTCCCCGAAGAGATCGATCTGGGTCTTGTTTCGGGTGCGATACATGAGCATCCCGAGATCGGCATTATCGGACCCAATGTTCTTTATATGGGGCAGAAGAGGCAGAACCCCAGAAAGTTCAGAGGAATATGGTCTCAGATGATCGCCGGCGATTTCAACTCGAGATGGTTTCACTGCAAATTCAACGATAAGCTCAACTGCCTGGATCCCGATCCGAAGGAAGGCAATACGGATTGGGTTACGGGATGCTTCCTGATCGCGGCGGCAGATAAGTTCCATGAAGTTGGATGTTTCGACGAGAATACGTTCCTTTATGCAGAAGAGATGATCATAAGCAAGAGGATGCTCGCCAAGGGATATACGACGTACTATCTGCCTCAGATGACGATCGTCCACAATCACCAGGGCGTCGATAACAGGAAGATGCGTAAGATACTTCATAAGTCCATGAAGTATTATTACAAAAGATACGAGAAGACCAACTTTTTCCTTCTGGGACTGTCTGATGTATCATTCGGCATCACGGAATTCGGATATTACATCTTCCACGATCTTATTAAAGTGAAACTGTTAAAGAAAGGCTGAATAAATGGAAGGTAAGACTGTAAAGTCGGTAAAGCTCAACGCCGTGTTAAATGGTATCAAGGAAGTCATGGCGATCCTTTTCCCCATGATCACTTTTCCTTATGCATTAAAGACATTGGGCGTTGATAATTACGGTATCTATACTTTCAGCGCATCGATCATAAGTTATATCTCGTATCTTGCCGCAGCGGGCATTCTCCGCTATGCGGTAAGGGAGAGCGCCAGGGTAAGGGATGACAAGCTCAAGTGCCAGAAGCTCGTAAACGAACTCTTCACGATCAATGTGATCACGACCGTTTTTGCGTTTGTGGTACTTGCGCTGTTAGTCCTCTTTTGGACTAAACTCCATTTCTATGCGCCGGTAATCTTCATGCTGAGCCTGCAGGTCATCTTTACGACCTTCGGTGCGGACTGGATCAACACAGCTTTTGAGGATTATCTTTTCGTTACGATAAGATACATCGTCTGCCAGTCTTTGGCAGTCGTTCTACTGTTCATTATAGTCAGGGATCCTGATGATGTTGTCGCTTATGCGTTTGTATCGTCATTCGGATTCATCGTTCCGAACATCATAAACAGATTCCACATCAAAAAGAACTATGGTATCTCACCCAGGATAGTCATCAACGACGAGCTGAAAAAGCACATCAAGTCGATCGCTTATCTTTTTGCATGCACGATCGGTACGTTCATCTATATCAACTCGGACGTAACAGTTCTGGGTATTTTCTTTGATAATGATGTAGTCGGTTACTACGGAGTTTCGGTCAAGTTCTATATGCTCATAAAGCAGGTAGTGGCTGCGGCTTTCCTCGTGCTCATACCCAGGATTTCCCATGAGATCGCAAAGGACGGAAAAAAGTCACAGGCGCATCTTGAGAAAGTGCTGCACTTTACGATAATTGCCGCAGTTCCTGCTGCCATAGGTCTTGTCATGATTAGAAAGAATCTTATCCTTGTTTTCTCAAAGCCTGAATACATGAGGGCGGAGTCATCGCTCATGATCCTGGCGTTTGCTCTTATTCCGGCGCTCCTCGCGAATTTCTTCATCAACATAGTCATGATCCCGCTCCGTATGGAAAAGCAGGTCATGATCGCAACGATCATAAGTGCGGCGGTAAACCTTATCCTGAACATCATATTTATCCCGTTTTTCGCAGAGAATGCCGCTGCTGTTACGACACTTATTGCAGAAACGCTGATGGTGGCACTCGGCTGGTTCTGGACGAGAGACAAACACTACAAAGGATTATTGAAACCGATCGGTGTCAGTGCACTGGGCGGTGCAGGTATTTTCGGAATCTGCTATTGGATCAACAACGCAATAAGCGGTGCAGTGCTCGGGTTGATAATTTCCGTGGCACTCTGTATCGTATATTACCTGTTGATCTTGTTTGTATTTTACAGAAAAGAAGTTATCGAAATAATTAAGAACAAAGGAAAGAAAAAATGAGTCGGGTTTATAACACAGGCGAGACAGACGAAAGCTTAAAGGCTGAATATAATCCTGAAGGCAGCGACCTTCGCAGGGCACAGCTCAGGATGCTCGAGATGCTCGAGTTCCTTGACAGGATATGCAGGGAAAACAAGATAGAGTATTTCATCGGAGACGGTACTATCTTAGGTGCCGTAAGACACGGCGGATACATCCCCTGGGATGACGATATCGATGTTTTTCTGTCTGCACGTGACATCAACAGACTTGCCAAGATCGTTAATGCGGGCGATTACGATTTTGTTGTCCAGACACACAAGAATGACAAGGGCTTTGTCAGACAGTGTGCGGTATTACGTGATCTTAAGTCCGAATATATCAAGGATGAATATGTCCACAATCAGAGAAAATACAGAGGCCTTCAGATAGATCTTTTCCAATACGGATTTGGTGTCAGCAAGAGCTTAAAGCACATTATCCATAAGATCACCTGGCGCAATGAGAATATGTATCTCGGAAAGAATAATTTCATGTCTTCGTTCACTTACGGATTGTGCCGGTATTTTCTTATTCCGTTATTTAAGTTTATAAGCCTTTTCAAAGGAAAGAAAGTGCTTGCCGAAGGTTACGAAGCCTGCTGGTGGCATCATGAGATCCCTTCAGATTGCGTTTTCCCTTTGAAGAGCATTCAATTCGAAGGCCTTACCGTTATTGGTCCGAACAATCCGGAAGAAGTATGTAAGGCCATATACGGCAATTACACCGATCTCCCGCCTAAGGATAAGAGAGACCAGCATTCTATAGAAAAGATAGCTTATTACGACGAGAGAAGAGCTTGATTAACAGGAGAGATAACATGAAGATTTTCGTTACAGGCGTATGCGGACAGCTGGGACACGATGTCGTAAACAACGCAGTTGCAAGAGGAATAGAAGCAGTCGGATCAGATATCCAGCCCGTTTATTCAGGCGTTGCGGACGGCAGTGCGGTAACCGCGGCGCCTTATGTCCAGCTCGACATAACAGATAAAGATGCGGTAAAAGCCGCAATAGAAGAGATAAGGCCCGATGCAATAATCCACTGCGCCGCATGGACTGCCGTTGATGCAGCTGAAGATGAGGAGAACAGGGAAAAGGTCCACAAGATCAATGCTGAGGGAACCCGCTATATCGCGGAAGCTGCCAAAGAGATCGACTGCAAGATGCTCTATATCTCAACGGACTATGTTTTCGACGGGCAGGGAGAACGTCCCTGGGAGCCTGACGATAAGTGCTATGCTCCGCTCAACGTTTATGGTAAGAGCAAGCTTGACGGAGAACTTGCGGTATCAACGACGCTGGAAAAGTTCTTCATTGTCCGTATAGCCTGGGTCTTCGGCCTTAACGGCAAGAACTTCATAAAGACCATGATCAACGTCGGCAAGACTCACGACACGGTAAGAGTCGTAAACGACCAGATCGGCACGCCCACATACACGCTCGATCTTTCGAGGCTCCTTGTGGACATGATAGAGACCGACAAGTACGGTTACTACCACGCGACAAATGAGGGCGGCTACATCTCATGGTACGATTTCTGTGTTGAGTTCTATAAGCAGTACGGGCTTGCCACAAATGTTATCCCGGTAACTACAGCAGAGTACGGCCTGTCCAAGGCGGCAAGACCGTTCAATTCAAGACTCGATAAATCAAAGCTCGCGGAAAGCGGCTTCACACCTTTGCCGGACTGGAAAGACGCGGTAAAGAGATATTTGCAGGAGGCAGAATTATAATGGCATTCACATTCGAGAAAACAAAACTTCCGGGAGTAATAATCATCCAGCCCCAGGTGTTCGGCGACAGCAGGGGATACTTCATGGAGACATATAAGAAGGGCGATTATGCCGCTGCAGGCATCGACAAGGAGTTCGTCCAGGATAACGAGAGCTCTTCCACAAAGGGCGTTTTGAGAGGACTTCATTTCCAGAAGGACCACACGCAGGGCAAGCTCGTAAGAGTAACCCACGGTGAGGTCTTTGACGTCGCTGTCGACGTAAGACCGGGTTCCGAGACTTTTGGCCAGTGGGTTGGCGTAACGCTCAGTTCCGAGAAGAAGAACATGTTCTATATCCCTGAAGGTTTCGCGCACGGATTCCTCGTGCTTTCGGACACTGCGGAGTTCGTCTATAAGTGCACTGACGTATACGATCCGAAGTCAGAGGGCGGCATTCCTTGGAATGACGCGTCTATTAATGTAGAATGGCCGAAACTCGACTGTGAATACAAGACGAGCGAAAAAGACGAGAAGCACGAATCGTTCAAGGATCAGGATTTCTCCTGGGCTGCCAAGTGGCTCTGACGATCGTTTAGGAGTTGGAATAAATGAGGGTTATTTCTTGCACAAGTTATTACGGCACCGGATCTTCTGCCGTTACGAACTTCTTCTCGGAGTTCGATAACGTCTTTTCGCTCGGTGAATACGAATACCGTTTCCTGCACGATCCTGACGGGATCGCGGATCTGGAATACAACGTAGTAGAGAATAACAACAGACATAACACGAGTGACGCGATAAAGAGATATATAAGATTCGCCGCCACACAGAAGAAACTGGGCTACGGCGGATACGACATCTTCGAAGACGAATTTGAAAAGGCAACTGAGGATTTCATCGATGACATAACCGAGCTTAAGGCAAAGACATGGTGGAACAAGGACCGTTTAGACCGCGGCCAGTTGTTCTGCTTTATCGACCGTGTCTATTCGTTCTTCAAGAGACTCTTTAAGAACGAGCTCAAGACAGAGATCAGATATTCGCTTCTTACAGACCGCGAACTTGCTTACTATTCCGCAGTTGACGAAGAAACCTTCCTCAAGGCCGTAAGGAAATACGTCGACAGGCTGCTTTCTTTTGCCAACAAGAACAAGCTTCCTTATGTCATGGTAGACCAGATGGTCCCGCCGACTAACACGAAGCGTTTCTTAAGATATTTCGACGACTGCAAGATAATCGCTACGGAAAGAGATCCCAGAGACATCTTCCTTCTCGAGAAATACGAGTGGAAGTGGGGCGTGCTTCCCGTCAAGGATGTAAAGGAATACGTCGAGTGGTTTAAGATCACGAGAAAGTACAGTCATCCTGTCGATGAAGACCACAGCAGGGTATTGAGGATCAATTTCGAGGACATGATCTACAAGTACGATGAGACCAAGCAGATACTCTGCGACTTTGCAGGAATAGATGCATCTCATCACGTTAATCCGAAGACGATCTTCGATCCTTCCAGATCGATCAAAAACACAAATCTCGTCAGCCGTTATCCCGGCTGCGAAGAAGATATCAGATACATAGAATCTGAACTGAAAGAATACTTATACGACTTTAACGCATTTGCAAAGAACGGAGGTTAATCAAATGAAGGGAATCATTTTGGCAGGCGGTTCAGGCACAAGGCTCTACCCGCTCACGAAGGTAACATCCAAGCAGCTCCTTCCGATCTACGACAAGCCCATGATCTACTATCCCTTGTCCACACTCATGCTGGCGGGAATAAAAGAGATCCTCATAATAAGCACACCCGTCGATACTCCAAGATTTGAAGCGCTCCTGGGTGACGGATCACAGTTCGGCATCTCTTTGTCTTATAAGGTTCAGCCCAGTCCTGACGGACTTGCACAGGCTTTCACATTAGGCGAGGAATTCCTTGCTGGCGAAGCAGGCGCAATGGTATTGGGTGACAACATCTTCTACGGCAACGGTTTCAGGACTATGCTCAAGGCCGCTGTAAAGAATGCAGAAGAGGGCAGAGCCACAGTATTCGGTTACTATGTACCCGACCCGGAGAGATTCGGCGTCGTTGAGTTTGACGAGAACGGCAAGGCTCTGAGCATTGAGGAAAAGCCTGCAGTTCCCAAGTCAAACTATGCGGTCACGGGTCTTTATTTCTATCCTGCAGGTGTAAGTGACATGGCAAAGCAGGTTAAGCCTTCTGCAAGAGGAGAGTATGAGATTACAACTCTTAACGACATGTATCTCAGTGACGGTCTTTTAGACGTCCAGCTCTTGGGCAGAGGATTCGCATGGCTCGACACCGGCACGATGCATAGTCTTCTCCAGGCAGCAGAGTTTGTCGAGATGGTCCAGAACCGTCAGGGCATCACGATCAGTGCACCCGAAGAGATCGCATACATCAACGGCTTTATCGACAAGGACAAACTCATGGAATCTGCAAAGGCATACGGCAAGAGCCCGTACGGCGAGCACCTCAGAGCGGTGGCTGAAGGTAAAGTTAAGTATTGATATAAACAGAACAAGTTATTGCAAAAGAGTTGCGGCATTGTCGCAACTCTTTTGTTAATAGACAGATGAATTAAAATTCGGCAAAGATTCGGCTATGCCGCATTTTTGCAAGATTTTTATGATTTAATGTGCGAAAAATACGGCAAATGATTCGGCACGGCCTTATCTTTGCCGAATAAATGAAGGCAGATAGCACCTGCAGGCTTCTCCGTCAAGGCATCGGCTTCGCCTTGCCTCCGGCAGCCTTGACCGATCGCCTTTGCAGGTGCAGTTTTGTGGTCAAGAGTTGGGTTACCCCAACTCTCATCTTACGATGCATGTTGCAAGAAAATTGAGACTAGTCTCACGACCTTCGTATAGTCTCAATTTTCGGCCCTTTTTCTTCATCTGGAGCAAATAGTTCACACAAACAATAATCAGGTTCGTATAATGAAATCCCAATCTAGGAAAGGAGTTTTATATATGAAAGATATTGTTTTTCCTATGAAGGTTCATGCAGTTAAACTTGAATACAGAAGACTTAAACTTCAGGAACTGCCTCATGGGTATTTCTGTGTAAAGAAAGGAACAAATAAGGTCGTCATTACTCATGACCCTGAGGATGAAAGATACACATCCAGACGACCTCGAATATTAAGTGTTTCTTCTAAGCGCGGACAGAAGTATGTAGATGGCATTAACAGTTATTTAAAACTCAAAGCTGAATATGACATGCTTCTTCAAGAATGGAACTCCAAATATAAATTTGCTCCGCCTAAAGTAAACTTTCCTATAGTACAGTTTTATGATCCTCATAAAATGAATAATGCATATTTTCAAAGTCGGCAAGACAGATGCGGAACCTATGTTCCAAAGACTCCGACGGTCAGTGAACATGGTGATCTGAAGTCGAAGAATGAAAAGATGACGGCTGACTTGTTGAAACTTATGGGTATACCGTTTAAATATGAAACCGAGTTATATCTTCCTTCATTAGAGGAAACTATCGATCCGGATTATCTCGTTAACTTCTATGAAATCGACAGATGTTCTTATGTCGAGATACTTGGGATGACCGAGAAGATCGATTATTCGATAAAGACCGCAACCAAGATACTCGGGTTCTCTAAGGATCGATACAGACCTGGCCGGGAAGTTATATATATAATCCTATATGATAAACAGAACTTTGATGCTGATTACTTCATAAGTCAGATATTGTCTGCATTTGATGATATGATCCCTGATAGTGCGTTGATCTGGAACAGCGAATCTCAGGCTGTGTGAGCTGTGCTTGTAATGGCAATCGGATATGTGGTTGCTTGTTGAAAGTCAATTCCTTATAATTCTGTTATTAAATTTATTTGAGTGTTGAGGTAACTGTATGCTTAAACTTGTTGCACTCTTGTTCGCTGTTCTGATCCCTTTCGGCAATATCTTTACGATGGGTGTTCCCGGGATGCTGAAGGATAAAGATGACTATGAAACTCCGGAGATCGGCGGAAAGACCACGGCAACGGATGACAGGATCCATTATATTAAACTTTATAATGACAAAGATACAAAAAATTGCGATGCAATCGTTATCGAGAGTAACGGCCATTTCGGTCTGGTCGATGCCGCATATGATAAGGAATCTGCTCATGGAAGTGAATCCGGAGAAGGAGTAAAACAATATCTGTTGGATTTGGGTGTCAAACACCTGGATTTTGTAATCGCAACTCATTCCCATTCTGATCATATCGGTGGAATGCCTAAAATTGCAGATTATGAGGATGGTTACAAAATAGTAGATGAAAACACAGTGTATTTTTACAAACCGTATGTACCCAATCCAGTTGAAGATGAAATGGAAGGTTGGAATAACGGAGTTTATTTTACTGCTGCTTTTGATGCTATGCTAGCTGCTAGAGCTCAGATGGTTAATGTCGATTCCGGATCTTCAAACGTTTTGGAGAATTTGAACAGTTACTTTAAGAATTCAACCAATAATATTATAAGGGACTTTAATTTAGACGCATCAGCTTCTAATAAGGATCAGCACAGATTGTCTTTCGATTTCGGTGATTTTAAAATGGAACTGTTCAATCTGCATTATCAATCGATCTATAATGAGAACTCAAATTCTATAGTAACTTATTTGGAAAAGAATGGTCAGGGAACGATATTGTTAGGTGATATCGGTGTTGTTAATAATGCAGAATGCAGGATCGGAAAAGTTATTAAAGATTTACACAATAATATACAAGTTATTAAAGTCGGACATCACGGTTCCGCAAATTCTACCAGTAGGAGACTGCTTGATTTATTAGAGCCTAAATATCTTGTAATAACAGCTGCTAGTTTTGACACCAAGAAGTATCCCAATAATTGTGATGCACCCTTTTGTATTTATATGAAAGAGAAAAAGGCTTCGGTTTTTTATACCAAAAAGATGAACGGAAAAGCGGTTGTTCAGGTAATGGAAGATAAAATTTCATTTGTTGATGCGAAGCAGGATGCAAATGGAAAAATGACTTTCACTGACGAAGCGGCTCCTCTAAGTCTTGATAGCGGTCGTAATGGTTGGGCAAAATGGGTAACTGATCAAGACGAAAAAGATGAGAACAAAGTGGAGATTGATTGGTATTTTATTAATTCTAAGGGCGAATTTGTATATGGATGGTATAAGGTAAAAGGAAAATGGTACTACCTGGGTGAAGACGGTATTATGGTTACCGGTTGGAAGAAGATTGACGGTAAATGGTATTACTTAAAATCTGATGGTTCTATGGCGGCCAAAGAATATATCGACGGATATTGGCTTAATTCAGACGGTTCCTGGACGATTAAAACGACAGCAGCCTGGTATAAGGACAGTACAGGCTGGTACTATCAGGATGAGGACGGATGGTATCCAAAAAGCAGGACGCTCTGGGTCGATAATGAGTTATATGTTTTTTCCAGCAGGGGTTATATGGAAACCGGATGGAAGAAAATTGATGGTAAGTGGTATTACTTTTTGACTAATGGTAAGGCTGCAAAAGGATGGAAAGAAATCGATGGCAGTTGGTACTATTTCAAGGAAGACCGTTCCATGGCTGCGGGGGAATACTGCGAAGGATACTGGCTTAACTCAAATGGAACTTGGACGTATCCCTACAAGGCTACCTGGAAAAAGACAAAAGACAAAAAATGGTGGTTCGGTGATGCTTCCGGTTGGTATGCAAAGAACAAGACTTTTACGATAGATGGTAAGGATTACTCCTTTGATAAAGACGGATATTTAATAGAAGAATAAAAAAGGGCCTGAGTTATGAGAACAACTCAGGCCTATTACTTATTGTCTAAGTAAAACAGTAATAGCAGATTGTTTTATTTAATTTCTAAATAATCTTTCGTCTCATCGTAAGATGAGAGTTGGGGTAACCCAACTCTTGACCACAAAACAGCACCTGCTAAGGCGATCGGTCAAGGCTGCCGAAGGCAAGGCAGAGCCGGTGCCTTGACGGAGAGCCTGCAGGTGCAATCTTGATTATTTTATTCGGCAGTTATGCGGCAGTGCCGAATCATTTGCCGTATTTTTCGAGCTTTAAATTATAAATATCTTGCAGAAATGCGGCATAGCCGAATCTTTGCCGAATTATCTCTACTTAATTGTGACGTGTACCCGTTTGATTTTGTCAAATTTCATGCTTGACAGTATTTGCATTTAGTGTTTTCATATGTGCAGGTCTGAAAAGACCTAATTTTTTGATAGTTTTGTTCACGAAAACGGAAAGGGGTGATGTTTACGAACATACAGGAAGCGGATGTTTTGCGAACATTGTTCAAAAAGCCTTTCGTAAACCAGCGTGTATTGTCTGATGTTACAGGACATTCACTCGGTGTCATAAACAGATCGATCAAGAACCTCACTGCTGAGGGTTATTTAGATAATAATGTAAGATTAACAAAGAAGGCTGAAACTGAGATCGCTGACAGATCTCCCAAGAATGCCATCATCCTTGCTGCCGGATTCGGTATGCGTATGGTTCCCATAAACCTTTCGACACCTAAGGGGTTACTCGAGGTAAACGGCGAGAAGCTCATCGAGCGTCTTATCAGACAGCTTCATGAGGCAGGGATAAAGGATATCACCGTAGTCGTCGGATTCATGAAGGAAAGCTTCGAATACCTTATCGATGATTTCGGCGTGGATCTCGTTATCAACAGAGATTATGCTGCCAGGAACAATCTTCATACACTGAACCTTGTTGCTGACAGGATCCATAACACATACATTGTTCCCAGCGATCTTTGGTGCAGAGATAATCCTTTTGACAGTGTTGAGCTTTATTCCTGGTATATGGTAAGCGACCTTATCGAGGAAGAAAGCAGCGTAAGAGTCAACAGGAAGATGGAGCTCGTTTCCGTTGGAAAGAAGGAAGATGGTAACCAGATGGTAGGCATCTCTTATCTTCTCGAACCTGAGTCAGGCACCGTAAGAGAAGGCCTTAAGACTATCGATGACGAGGATCATGCTGATGATTTCTGGGAAACGACTCTCATCAAGAAGGACCGCATGATCGTTCAGTCCAGAGTCGTAAGCTGCGATGAAGTAATCGAGATCAACACATATGAGCAGCTCAGGGATTTTGATTCAAATTCCAATCATCTCAAGTCCGATGCTATCAGTGTTATCACTGAGATCTTCGGATGCAAAGAGAAAGATATCGTTGATATCAATGTGCTGAAGAAGGGCATGACAAACAGGTCATTTCTGTTCACCGTTAAGGGCAAGAAGTACATCATGAGAATACCGGGTGAGGGCACTGACCAGCTCATCAACCGCAAGCAGGAGGCTGAGGTTTTTGCAAAGCTCTCAGGTCTTGGTCTTTGCGACGATCCGGTATATATCAATCCCGAGAACGGATATAAGATCACGAAGTTCCTCGATAACGTTCGCGTATGTGACTGTGAGAATGACGACGATCTCAAGCTCTGCATGGCAAAGCTCCGCGAGTTCCACGAGATGAACATTCAGGTGTCTCACACATTCGACATCTTCGGTCAGATGGATTTCTATGAATCTTTGTGGGAAGGAACACCTTCAGTTTTCCACGATTACGAGGAAACGAAGAAGCACGTTCTGTCGCTCAGGGAATTCGTTGACGGCCTGGATAAGAGCTGGTGCCTCACACATATCGATGCTGTTCCGGACAACTTCCTTTTCTATACACCTGAAGGTGAGACGGAAGAAAAGCTCCAGCTTACTGACTGGGAATATTCCGGTATGCAGGATCCGCATGTAGACATCGCGATGTTCTGCATATACAGCCTTTACAGCAAGCAGCAGTGCGATCACCTGATCGACATCTATTTCGATAACAAGTGCGACAACACCACAAGAGCAAAGATATACTGCTACATCTCGATGTGCGGTTTCTTATGGTCTAACTGGTGTGAGTTCAAGCGCAAGCTCGGCGTTGAGTTCGGAGAATACAGCCTCCGCCAGTACAGATTCGCGAAGGATTACTACAGGTTCGCGAAAGAACTCATTGAGGGGAGGCCTGAAGGTGTCTGAAGTAACGCATACAGTAAGACGCGCCGTGATAATGGCAGCAGGTATGGGCAACAGGATGCATCCCCTGACGCTTACCACACCAAAGCCGCTCGTAAAGGTAAACGGTATCCGCATGATTGATTCCGTCGTCGACGGTCTCAAGGCCAACGGCATCAACGAGATATATGTGGTCGTAGGTTATCTCAAGGAGCAGTTCTACGACTGGGCAAAGGATAAGGATGGAGTAACGGTCATTGAGAATCCTTATTTCGATACATGCAACAACATCAGTTCTTTATATGCGGCTAGAGAGCATTTAGAGGACAGCATCATATTGGACGGCGACCAGATAATCAACAAGACAAAGATCCTGGATCCTCATTTCACGCTTTCCGGATACAACGCAATCTGGTGTGAAGGTGAGACGGACGAGTGGCTGATGCAGGTCGAAGACGGCATAGTCAAGTCCTGCTCGAGAACCGGAGGCTCACACGGATGGCAGCTCTTCAGCGTTTCGAGATGGAGCAGTGAAGACGGCCGTACGCTCAAAGAACTCCTTGAGTTAGAGTTCGAGAAGAATCAAAGAAAAGACGTTTACTGGGACGATATCCCGATGTTCCTTCATCCTGACAGGTTCAAGCTCGGAATAAGGATAATGAACAGCGAAGATATCATGGAAATAGACAGTTTGGAAGAACTGCAGAAGATCGATTCAAATTATTTGAAAATAAATAATTGAAATTAAAGGAGTGTTGTTATGGCAACTAACGACGTAAGTAAGACGGTAAGTAAAAGGAAGATAGACCCTTTTACAACATTTGTACCTTTCGGGTGCATCCTGATTCTCTGTGCGTACTTTATCCTCGCACCTGAGAATTCGACGGCTGCTCTCGAGGTGATCAGAAGCTTCCTCGGCGATAAGTGCGGTGTTTATTACCTTATTATCGGTCTGGGATTCTTCCTTGTTTCTTTATGGCTTTCTTTCTCCAAGATCGGAAACATTACGATTGGCAAGCCCGGCGAGAAGCCGAAGTACGGTTTCTTCTCATGGGGTGCGATGGTGTTCACATGCGGTCTTGCATCAGATATCCTTTTCTATTCGTTCTGCGAATGGATCTACTACTATGAAGAGGCTCACGTTATCGGTTTGGGCGACATCAACGAGTGGGCTCCCACATATCCTCTTTATCACTGGTCACTGATCCCGTGGAGCTTCTATGCTGTTCTCGCAGCTGCTTTCGGTTTCATGCTTCACGTAAGAGGCTGCCACAAGCAGAAGTATTCAGAGTCCTGCAGACCTTTGCTCGGCAAGCACACTGACGGTCCTTTGGGCAAGGTCATCGACATCCTCGCAGTTATCGCTCTCATCGCTGGTACTGCTACCACATTCTCCATCGCCACACCTCTGCTCTCAAGCGTTCTTACAGACCTCTTCGGTCTTGCCGCTTCAAAGTATGTTTCCATCGGCATCCTCGTTGTCGTATGCGGTATCTACACAACATCAGTAATGAACGGTCTTAAGGGCGTAAACATGCTCTCCAAGATCTGCATGATCCTCTTTGGTTTCCTCCTCGCTTTCGTATTCATCCTCGGCGGTGAGGCAAGGTTCTCCATTGAGACAGGTGTTACATCTTTAGGTAACATGACACAGAACTTCTTCACGCTCTCCACATGGACAGACGCAACAAGAACCGAAGCAGGCTTTGCACAGAACTGGACGATCTTCTACTGGGCATACTGGATGGTATGGTGCGTTGCAGCTCCTTTCTTCATGGGCATGATCTCCAGAGGCAGAACGATCAAGCAGGTCATCATGGGATCTTACATCTTCGGTACGGCAAGCACGCTCATCTCGTTCATCGTACTCGGAAACTTCGGTCTCGGCATGAAGGTACACGGCAAGTTCGATGCAGTTGCACAGTATCACGCTAACGGGGACGATCTCTATCAGACGATCATCGACATCATCCACCAGCTGCCTTTGGCTCCCGTATTCCTCGTTGTTCTCGCTCTCGCAATGTTCGCTTTCTATGCAACATCTTTCGACAGCATCACGATGGTAGCTTCCAACTACAGCTACAAGAACATCGAAGGTGACGAGATGGCAAGCAAGAAGATGAAGCTCTTCTGGGCAATCCTCCTCATCCTGCTTCCTATTGCTCTCATCTTCTCCGAAGGTACTATGGCTAACCTCCAGACGGTATCCATCATCGCAGCATTCCCGATCGGAATCGTAATGATCCTCATCGTCGGAAGCTTTATCAAGGATGCCAAGCACTACCTTGCTGAAGGCAAAGTCGTAGACACAGAGTCACCCAAGCCTGCCAAGGCAAAGAAGAAAAAATAAGTCGTTACTGACAACCCCAAAATAAGCAGCATGCCGTTCCTTTTGGAGCGGCATGTTGTTGTATGACGGGCATGTCCCGAACCTCGGGTGGAAGTCCCGAGGGGCGTAGTTGCCGACGAACCTTAAAGCGACTTGCAAGGTTTGTATCGTGAGGTACAGGCGAGAAGAAGCAATAGCGAAACCGTGGCTCGACGGACAGAAATCTGATATTAAGGCGTATTGAGCGGATGAGATGGCCACAGGCTGGCAGTCCATAGGCGGAAAATGGTATTATTTCGGGCAGTCAGGTAAGATGGCTACTGGATGGTTGCAGCAGGGAAGCAAATGGTATTACCTTAAGTCTTCCGGTGAGATGGCTGCCGGTACCGTGACCATCGACGGCAGGAAAAATGAATTCGACAGTTCAGGAGTGTGGAAGGGATATGTTTGATATGAAAAAGATCAAGGCTGTTTTTGCCGCTGCGGTAATGACGGCCGCACTTATCGGCGGACAGGTGTCAGCCACGATGATGAGTCCGTATGGCAAAGTGGATTTTGATGCTGCGGCGCCCATAGCTTTTGACGATCCGAGACAGATAACTCTGAGTTCTTCGGATAATCTGGTCGATCTCTATGTGTTTGTTCCGAACGCAACAGGCAAGTACAAGATGTCCGTCATACAGACCGGCGGCACCGGTAAACCTGCAGTTCAGCTCTTCGGTTCCGATCAGGTGGTGATACCGAACTTCGATTACCGTACCGGAATGTTTAATGCCGAAAAGGGAAAGAAGTATTACATTTCCGCCTGGACCGCAGAGGATTATACTTCGTGCGAATATACACTCTCCATAATCAAGTTTGACGGCGAGGGAAATCCTTATACACCCACATGGATGCAGAAGGACGGTTATTGGTATTACCGTAATGAGAATGCTGAGTTCATGACTGGCTGGACGGAGTACCGCGGCGGCTGGTTCTGGTTTGACGAACAGGGACGCATGATGAAAGGCTGGCAGGAGATCGGCGGTAATTGGTATTACCTGAATCCCGATAACGGCGCCATGTTCTCGGGCTGGCAGAAGATCGGCGGAAAGTGGTATTACTTAGAGTCTTCGGGTGTCATGGTCACAGGCTGGCAGCAGTTAGGAAATAAGTGGTATTTCTTCAACACCAGCGGCGACATGGTCACGGGATGGAAGCAGATAAGCAAGAAATGGTACTACTTCAAGTCTTCAGGCGAGATGTTGACCGGCTGGCAGCAGATAAGCGGGAAGTGGTATTACTTCAAGACATCAGGCGAGATGCTTACAGGCTGGCAGTCCATAGGCGGAAAGTGGTATTACTTTGAATCTTCAGGTGCCATGAAGACAGGATGGCTTAAGCTCTCGGGCAAGTGGTACTACCTTGATACAAATGGCGCGATGGTAACCGGTTCGAAAAAGATAGGCGGCAAGACTTATAACTTCGATAAGAACGGCGGCTGCCAGAATCCATAAACTGCATGTGCTGATAATTGATGTGTGCCAAAATCTCTCACGAGATCAGGCCGCTCCGTGTGAGAATTCGTCACCATATAGTAAAATCTCAAATACAAGTTTAAACGGGGGAATAGGAAATGAATAAGTTGATCACATTTTTGGCTGCTGCAGTAATGTCCGTGGCAGTTATCGGCGGCCATGTATCTGCAACGCATGTGAAAACGGGTACCGGTATGAGCGTTTATGATATGGCTGAACCGATGCTTTATGATCAGGAGATTCACGTTGTGATTGCTGAAGGTGAAAACGCTCTGGATCTTTATAAATTCGTTGCGAAAGCTACAGGTACTTATGAACTCGAAAATAAAATAATCAAAGGTGATTATTATACAACCGGCATAGCAGTGTTAGATGAAGATTATCATATGGTCATGCTGAAGAACGGGTATTTCGATTTTGTCGAAAACAAAACATATTATATTTGGGCCGGAGAACAGGAAAACTGTTCTGCGTGCGAGTTTTATTTTAAGTTCAGTCACTATTCCGGTGACGGAAATCCTTATAAGGATACCTGGAGATTTATCGACGGATACTGGCATTACTGTAATGAGGCCGGTATAAATGTAACCGGATGGGCGCAGTACAGAGGCGGCTGGTATTATTTCGATGACAAGGGCCGCATGATGACCGGCTGGCAGCTCATCTCGGGAAAGTGGTATTACTTAAATCCCGACAACGGTGCCATGTTCTCGGATTGGCAGAAGATCGGCGGCAAATGGTATTACTTCAATAAGAGCGGTGTAATGCAGACCGGCTGGCAGAAGATTGGAAACAAGTGGTATTTCTTCAACAATTCGGGTGCCATGGTCACGGGCTGGCAGCAGATAAGTAAGAAGTGGTATTACTTCAAGCCTTCAGGCGAGATGGTAACAGATTGGCAGTCTATCGGAGGCAAATGGTACTATTTCGAGACATCAGGTGCCATGAAGACCGGCTGGCTCCAGCAGGGCAGCAAGTGGTATTACCTGAAGGCATCCGGCGAGATGGCAACCGGTACCGTTACTATCGACGGAAGAAAAAATGTCTTTGATAATAACGGTGTGTGGAAAGGTTATGCGGCCTGATATTGTTCGGGTGCCCGAATCGGTTAAGGTCAGTTTATATTACAGTTGAAATATACTCGGCTGAGGTTAGTTTATAAAGCGTTTAGGAGGACTTGTATGAGTTCAAAGTTGAAAATGTTGTTCTCGTTAATATCTGTGGTGTTTATCCTTTCGGCATTTCCTGCAGTTGTGTCTGCAGACCGCGCGGTCGCGGATTCGGGATCGACGACGTATTACGACTGGACCCTTTATGAAGACGGAGAGCTTTTCGTGAACGCGAAATATGAAAACGTCGAACTTAAAAATGTCGGCGCCGACAATCTGAAAGCAGCGAAAAAGCTGACGGTCGATATTTCCGGATTGTTAGAGAACAAAATCAACTCGCTCTATCTGAGTGATTGCGAAAGCAATATAGAATCAATTCAGATTACCGGCGGAGAAAACTGCGAATTTGATACTTTGAGCATCAGAAAATTCGAGAAGAATGATTCACTAACGCTTCCTAAGGGTATGAAGCTTACACAGCTTGAGTTGCATTGTATGCCGGTTAATTCACTGGATTTCCTCGCTGATGTCGATCTGACATGGTTAAATTATACAGGTTCTGAAAACTATATTTCTGACGGCATTACAGGCATTATTGCTCCCGCAGATCTTCAATATTTCACCTGGTCGATAGACAAGAACCTTAAGGAGGTCACCATTGAGTCTCCGTCAACAGAATTCATTTTCTATTACTGTTGGGCACTTACAGATGTCAATATGCCGGACGGAGTAACAAATTTGAAGGATTTTTCTTTTATGGGCTGCTATTCACTTGAGTCGATCACTATCCCGGATTCAGTCTTTGAGATCGGTGAATCGGCATTCCAGGATTGTACAGAACTTGAAAAACTCGATCTTCCTTCCAGCCTTCAGACTCTCGGAAAGAAGGCATTTAAGAACTGCCGGAGTGTGACTGATATGTCGATTCCGGAATGTCTCGTTTCCGTATATGAAGACACGTTCCAGTGGATGAATAGCCTGAAGGATGTTTACTATTCAGGTTCTGAAGACCAGTGGAAGCAGATAAAGGTTTTGGACATCAAGACAGATGAGCCTACGGACAAGACTCTGAGTGATATTTTCGGGAATGCCACGATCCATTTTAACTATAAGACCGGCTGGGTTCAGGACTCGGGCATCTGGTATTACTACGATAACGGTACAGCGGTCACCGGATGGAAGCAGATCGGCGGCGTCTGGTATTACTTCAAGACGTCAGGTGAGATGGCAACCGGCTGGCAGTCCATAGGAGGCAAGTGGTACTATTTCGCGTCCAACGGAGCGATGGTCACCGGATGGAAGCAGATCTCCGGTGTCTGGTATTATTTCGAAACTTCAGGCGCGATGGTAACCGGCTGGAAACAGATCGGCGGCGTATACTATTTCTTCAAGTCAAACGGTGCGATGGCTGCTAACGAATACTGCGGCGGTTACCGTCTCGATGCGGACGGCAAGTGGACTTACAAATACAAAGCAACCTGGAGGAAGGATTCCAAGGGCTGGTGGTATGGCGACTCGAACGGCTGGTACGCAAAGAACGAGACCTGGAAGATTGACGGAAAGAACTACAACTTCGATAAGTCGGGTTACTGCACAAATCCTTAACAGCAACAGACATGTGCTTGTCAGAGTACGGAAAAAAGCCGAAAACCGTACTCAAATTTACACTTTCGCATATATGTGCACTCCAGAGTACGGTTTTTCGGGAAAAAACGTACTCTAACGTGTACTCCGAATTGCGGATTTTCTGAAAAAAACGTGCTCTAACGTGTACTCCGAATTGCGGATTTTCTGAAAAAAACGTGCTCTAACGTGTACATATAAATATCAGCCGGCTGTTTATCTGCGGTACGTGTTTGCTTTTCGCCGAACAGGTATAGTAAGATTTAACCATTAAACAAAAGGGGATATCGAAATGAACAAGTTCAAGGCATTATTAGCGGCAGCGCTCATGACGGTGGCGGCAATCGGCGGGCAGGTGTCAGCCAAGATGATCGATCCTTATGACCCGGATATAATGATATATGACTACGATGAGGAGTTGCACAGCAATCAGATCATCAGTGTTTCGCTCAAGGAAGGCGAGCGTCTGTGCGATACTTACACATTCACGGCAGAGTATACCGGAACATACTATCTTCAGATATACCAGACGGGTGGAACGGGAAAAGCTTCTGTTCATGTCCAGGATAATTATTTCCACTCGCTTAAGGTAATGGAGAATTTCAACGACTCGATCGAGCTCGAAGCGGGGAAACTCTATATTGTTACCGGTTTTACCGATCAGTATAAATCCTGCGACTTTAAGTTCAGGTTCGTAAATTATAAGAGCGATGACAATCCGTTTGTTCCGGGATGGAAGGAGATCGACGGAAGCTGGTATTTCCACGACGATAACGGTGAGTTTGTTAAGAACGGCTGGGTGCAGTTCAGAGGCGGCTGGTATCATTTCGACAGCGAGGGACGCATGCAGAAGCGTTGGCTTGAGCTCTCCGGCAACTGGTATTATTTAAATCCCGACAATGGCGCCATGATCTCCGGATGGGAAAAGATCGGCGGAAAGTGGTATTTCTTTAACAGCAGCGGCATTATGCAGAAAGGCTGGCAGAAGATCGCAAACAAGTGGTACTACTTCAACACCAAGGGCGACATGGTCACGGGCTGGAAGCAACTCGGCAATAAATGGTATTACTTCAATACTGACGGCAGTATGGCCACAGGCTGGAAGCAGATAAGCAATAAGTGGTATTACTTTAAGTCATCGGGCGAGATGGTGACCGGGTGGTTCCAGACAGGCGGCAAGTGGTATTACTTTGAGTCTTCAGGTGCCATGAAGACCGGATGGCTTAAGCAGGGAAATGACTGGTATTACTTAAAGCCTTCCGGCGAGATGGCCACCGGAAAGGTAAAGATCGACGGAAAGATGAACCTGTTTTCCGATTCAGGTGTCTGGAAGGGATATATCAGTTAATCTTGTTTTTTGTCGTTTTTAAGCGGACGTGCCCCCGGTTGTCTTGACAGGAGGCGCGTCCTTTTTTTAATATCAACGGAGTGCATAATTTTATGGAGGTATGCTGATGCGTACTCGGATCAAGACACTCTTAACCCTTTTGGCAGCAATTTTTGTCCTCTCATCTTTCTCGGCGATCGTAAATGCAGGCGGCAGTGTCGTCACTTCGGGATCTGAGTCGGATTTCAATTACACATTCTATTCTGACGGAACTCTGGATCTCAAATGCCACGGCAAGACGATCAACCTCGGATTTGTATGCGGCGATGAGAAACTGGATTTCACGAAAATAACTAAGGTCAACGTCGACATGTCCGGCGTGAGCCTGAATGAACTCGACTTTAAGCTCGCAGGTTTTGACTGTGCCGCAAAGACGATCAACATATATGGCGCCCAGTCGGGAACCGTGGAGACATTCCAGATAACGGCTTACCCTAATGTCGAGAGCATCACGCTCCCTTCAAACATCACTTATAAGACGCTTCAGATCGACGGCGCAAAGATAAAGAATACCGATTTCCTTAAAAATCTTACGATCTATAACCTTGCGCTCTCAAACTGCTATTACATCACGACTGCCACGGTCAGGACCTCAAACAGCAAGTTCGCGGCTTATAACTGCAACAGCCTTGAGACTGTTGTTTTCCCGAGCTCGATGGAGAGGATCCATTTCAAGGGAATGTCGAGCCTTACGAACGTAACGCTCCCGACGAGCACTCTTGAGTTTTATTGGGTAGACTGCGCATGCTCCACTATCACAGTACCAAAGTCACAGCTGGTGGGCATTACCGGTTCCGGAGTAAAGACGGTTAATTTCGCTTCAAATGTCGAAACGATCCCTTACGATGCTTTCGAGAACTGCACATCGCTTACGACATTAAACATACCGACCAGCGTTAAGACAATCGAATCGGGTGCCTTCACGAACTGCAAGGCTCTTAAGACAGTCAACTACGCCGGCACACAGGATCAGTGGAAGAAGATCAGCATCAGCTCATCGAGCGGTCTCGGCAACGTGAACATAAACTACAATGGCGGCGGTTCTACATGCAACCACACAGTTGTCACCGATGCGGCAGTCGCTGCCACATGCACAAAGGCCGGTAAGACCGAAGGCAGCCATTGCTCGAAATGCGGAGCCGTAATAAAGGCACAGGAAACGATCCCTGCAAAGGGACATACTGAAGTAACCATTTCAGGAAAAGCAGCTACATGTACGGCATCAGGCCTTACTGACGGAAAGAAGTGTTCTGTCTGCAACAAGGTGACCGTTGCCCAGCAGACGATCCCTGCAAAGGGACATACGGAAGTAACCATTTCAGGAAAAGCCGCTACATGTACTGCATCAGGCCTTACTGACGGAAAGAAGTGCTCCGTATGCGGAAAGGTGACTGTTGCCCAGACGACGATCCCCGCGAAGGGACATACGGAAGTGAAAGTTGCGGGAAAAGCCGCGACATGTACTGCGACCGGTCTCACTGACGGAAAGAAGTGTTCTGTATGTGGCACCGTGACGGTCGCCCAGAAGACGATCCCTGCGAAGGGACATACGGAAGTGACAGTCGCAGGAAAAGCAGCGACTTGTACGGCGACAGGTCTTACTGACGGAAAGAAGTGTTCTGTATGTGGCACCGTGACGGTCGCCCAGAAGACGATCCCTGCGAAGGGACATACGGAAGTGACAGTCGCAGGAAAAGCAGCGACTTGTACGGCAACTGGTCTCACTGACGGAAAGAAGTGTTCTGTTTGCGGCACTGTGACGGTCGCCCAGAAGACGATCGCGGCAAAAGGACACACCGAAGTGACAGTCGCAGGTAAAGCCGCTACATGTACTGCGACAGGTCTCACTGACGGAAAGAAGTGCTCTGTTTGCGGAACCGTGACGGTCGCCCAGAAGACGATCGCGGCGAAAGGACACACCGCAGTAAAGGATCCGGCTGTTGCACCGACAAAGACTTCGACAGGTCTTACTGAAGGCTCTCACTGCTCCGTATGCGGATGCACGATAGTAGCTCAGCAGGTTGTTCCGAAGCTCACCGATAACCGCGGATGGATACAGGAGAAGGGAATTTGGCATTACTACGATCAGAACGGAATGCTCATGACCGACTGGCAGAAGATAGACAATAAATGGTATTACTTCGGCACCACGGGCGACATGGTCACCGGCTGGCAGAAGATAGGAAATAAGTGGTATTACTTCAACACCAGCGGCCAGATGCTCACTTCATGGCAGCAGCTGGGCGGCAAATGGTATTACTTCAGAGGCGACGGCGTCATGGTAACCTCATGGCAGGAGATCGGCGGAAAGTGGTACTACTTCAAAGCTGACGGTGTAATGGTATCAGGCTGGCAGGAGATCGGCGGTAAGTGGTACTACTTCAAAAATGGCGGCGACATGGTCACAGGCTGGCAGCAGATTAGCAGCAAGTGGTATTACTTCAATAACGGCGGCGACATGGTAACCGGCTGGCAGCAGATTAGCAGCAAGTGGTATTACTTCAATAACGGCGGTGACATGGTCACAGGCTGGCAGCAGATCGGCAACAAGTGGTATTACTTCAAGGATGACGGCGCAATGCAGACCGGCTGGGTATTGCTGAGCGGCAAGTGGTATTACATGCTTTCATCCGGCGAAATGGTAACCGGCACGAAGACGATCGGCGGCAAGACATACAACTTCAATAACAGCGGTGTCTGCCTCAATCCCTGATAGATTTAATTTGTATAATTATAATTGCAAAGGGGCTGTCTCAAAACAAAATGAGCAATGTCATTAAGTTAAGACAGTAATCCCGAAGATCCTCATACCGCAAAGGTATGGGGGTCTTTTTTTGAGGATTTTTTTACTAAAGGGTTGA
>Ga0247611_10001403_pt1 | contig 42961 bp, 38 predicted proteins | sample 177DNAGHGhighgp2_FD_192422 | JGI IMG/M metagenome (GOLD analysis project Ga0247611, IMG submission 192422) | Sheep rumen microbial communities from Palmerston North, Manawatu-Wanganui, New Zealand - 1770 DNA GHGhigh gp2 | ecosystem: Host-associated > Mammals > Digestive system > Stomach > Rumen... | reverse complement strand
GGTAATTCATTAGAAGCAAAAATATGATATATAGGCTGACCATTTTTAACATAAGTAGAAACAGTATGATTTAACATCTTAAATTCATCAGGTGTTAAATTGATACCCTCTCTAGTTGAAATCAAATTTCGTTTATATTCTTTATAAGCTTCATCTGAGTAGTAATAAAATTTGTTTAAACGACAACCTTTAACTTTAGGGCATCCATTACATACCCATGGGAATTTCTTTAAATTTTGGCATACAAGTTCTTCAAACGATTCACAATTGTTTACGCAATTCCCCAATTTCTTTTTATAACATGGCAATCCTAAAGAATTAATGTAAGCAGTTATCGTACATGAATTATAATTCTTACAAATAGAGTTATTACAGGCAAAACTATTATATTCTCTTTTAGATACTCTTACTCTATGAAGTTTAACTTCTTTAGAAATAGAAGAAGGATCATTTGATAACATATTACCAATATCCTTTAGCATAATAGTCAAATTGCCATCTTCATTTCTATGTTCAGTTATTATCTTTTGAATTTTAATTCTATCATCTAAAGTGAAATGTTTATTGTAATTTTTTGAATCAGTATATTTAATTTTAGTGTTAGTATTATTCTTAGTCTTTTTCATTAGGCTACCTCCAAAAGCCAAAACTAAGGTAAATATAATTATACCATGAAAGGAATTTAGTTTTACAAATAAAAGAGTTCAACTATTTACAGCGGAATTTACTTTTTCAATTAACAATGATTTGAAACATTCAACCCAACTATTTATTTTATTGACAAAAAATGCTATAATTAGACAAAGGATGGTGGAAATTATGAAAAAAATAATAGTTCGAATATTAAGCATATTCGCAGTTGTTATGCTATTGTTCCAATTAGCATCATGTTCTAGTTCTTATTCAGCTGATTCATTAAAATCAGGACTTGAGAAAGCAGGATACACTGTTGACAACAATCCAGTAATTGTTAATTTTGATCCTTCAAAATTAGATGGATATAAGAGTTCTTTATACGGTTATAAAACTGTTAACGGAGAAGAAAACGGAATTCTTATATTAATATTTGATTCAACAGATCATGCTACTAAAGCTGGTTCAACTGATTCAAATGTTGCGACTGAAACAATGATTATGCTTCATGATTGGGGTAGAAAGCATGCACCTGATTCTGATACTTCAGTATATGGTACTGCAAATAATATTGTTTGGGCTGGTAGCAGTGAAGCTAAAAAGGCAGCCGGAATATTCTAATTCTTAAACTGGTTGATATAAAAAATAGACCTCAAAGCTTAACTATATTATATAGTCTAGCTTTGAGGCATTTTTTATTTTGAAGATAATTCATCTATCTTTTTAGTAAGATTTGTATAATCATACCATAAAGATTTTTCAATTTCATAATCTACAGGAACACCATTTTCTATTGTCTTATAAGTGTCATTATCTTTATAGTATACACCATATTCACCAGATGTCTTATATACTAATCCAGAAGCATCAGTAAATGTAGTGATTGGAGATGCACCACCAGCACCTTTCATACCAATAATCTTAACATTGCTACCTTTTACCATTGATGGTAAAGATGAACCACAAGAGAATGATGCATCACTTGTTAACAAATAGAAATTATATTTATCTGCAAATGTATCACCATAATTACCATCACCATCAAAATCAGCTTCATAATGATATTCAACAACCTTTCCTGTTCTTGAATCACCAACACATAATTTAGGGTCTTTAGTCATTATACAAGCCACATAAGGAAGAACAGTCATATCTCCTCCCATATTAGCAGTAATATCAACAACAATATTTTTGATTTTAACATTATTAGATTGATCGTTGTTGTATGCTTCTATTCTAAGCATACAAACAGCCATGTAACCGCATGTATCTCTATTTCTTAATTCCTCCATATCAGAATCAGCTCTATAGCTTTTGAAGTTTGCAGGGAAACCAAAATCAGCACTGAATTTATCAAATGCTAAGTATGCAGTATCTCCTTCTATCTTTATATCATTGTTAAAATTATGGCTACTATATCTATCACTATAATAACCATTTAATTTACTTATTATAGATGAAGTATGTTCTGTTTTATATTTTTCATTTAACTCTAAAATTTTTGCATCATTTTGATAATTAAATGCTGAAAGAGCTACTAAACTTGTATGGCCATCATCAATTGATGTATTTAATAATTTAACCATTGCATCTTCATAAACATTAATACTTGTTGATTTTAAATTAGCTTTATAATTATTATCAGTAAAGAATTTATCAAATGATGTGATATTTTTTGCTTCTTTTACTGAATATACTTTATCGAATGATAAACATAATAGATTATATGTAAAATCAGCTATTTCTTGAGTTCTCTCTTTCTTACCAAATCTAGTATTACCTAAATTTATCACAAGCTTCTTATCATATACTTCTTCTGTAGGTTCAACAAGATTAGCTTGATTTGATGTAGATAAATACATTGTTAAATAATCTTTATCTTCAACATATTTAATTCTTGTAACTCTATTTTCAGCATCAACTATTTCTTTGTTGGTAGTAGAATCATAAATTCCACCTTTGCCATTATCAAATAATCCAAAATATGTATTATTTGATTCTAAAGGCTTTCCTTCTGAATCAACACCTTCATATGTATATTTTAAGCCTTCTTTTGCAGTAGTCTTTTTAAATGTACCGCCATATTTATAACCATTTTCTATACCTCCATATTGGAATGAATCATTACCAGAATAACAAAGAGATACTATTTCAGTGCTAGTATATGCAGTTGGATTCTTAAAGAAATCTTTACCGTTAAATACATAGGGAACTAATGGTGAAGGTTGTATTAATACATTAAATAAATCATATGGAACATAAACATTATTATTTTCTCCGTATAATTTAATATTATAATCATTTAATGAAACCTTGCCTTCATCTTTTCCAACAGTTCCTACTTTAGTTTCCTTAGAACTTCTTATTACACCACCAGTTGTTAAACAATAATCATGTCCTATTTTATTATCTGATTTATCTGCTAAAAGAGATGGATTCTTGAATGAAATTTCATTATTTTTGGCATCAAATTTAACATAAGAATCTTCATTATTTGATTTTACTAATGTAACCGAATTAGCGTCAGTTTTAACCTCGACTACAACATCATTCATATCGCTAATTAGTGTTTTAATATCAGAAGCATTTAAATAAGGAACTTCTCCATATTCATTTGATTTATATGTTGTAAGATATGAACAATTTTGGAAATCAACAAATTCTTTAAATATATAGCTTTTATTATTTAATATTGAAATATGTTGACCGGGTTGAAAACTTGTTGTTGATTGTACTGAACCACTAGGTGTTTCTGTACTAGTTTCACCACCTCGGCTGCATCCAGCTATCATAAATAAAGCTAGCATTGAAACAGGTATAGTTAATCTTTTTTTCATAATTTTTTCCTCCTTTTAAAATAGCCGTAAAATGATTTTACGGCTTTAATATCTTTATTTATAACTATTAAGTTTAGTATCTAATGCTGTATTTAAGCCTTTTGTCCAATTTGGAGTTCCTGTTGAAATAGCAATATAAACTCTACGAGCTCCTTCAAATTTAACATCAGCTAACCATTCAGCTACTTGTTCTTTATCAATTGCAGGATGATATAAAACTTGAGTTCCATCAGTTTTTTCAACTACAAAAATAAAATTAATATCAGCTGTTGCAGTACCGCTTATAGATAAATTATTTGTTGCATTATATGTTAATACTTTTGTTGTGCCTTCAATTGCTTCATTACCATATGCAAATCTAGCACCTGAATTATCATTTAAAATATCGATTCTAACCTTACCATTTTCAACAACACCATCTAACATATTAGTTACTGCAGGTTGTGAATCATTTGTAGATACACTTGGTGTACTAGGCACTTGTGTTGCCGTAGTTGTTGTTTTATTCCCACCACATGCTGCTAAAAGTAACACAGCACCACCAAGAGTTCCTAATAACATTTTCTTTAATTTCATATTAAATTCCTCCTATTTAATCTAATCTTTTAAATCGTAATAGTTATGAATATTTATAAATATTCATTTTTATATTTGACACTATTCGAATATTTTCTACATATTATGACACTTTTATTATAATTTATTTTTTTGAAAAAATAAAGTGTTCATATTTTCTTGATTTAAATAATGCAAAAAATGTTATTTAAATAAACAATTGCAACACTTTTGTTTAACAATTATTAATTTCATATATTGTAAAAATTTCGATTAGTACTATAATATTGTTAGTAGCTACTAACTTTTTTATATAGGAGTATTATAACAAAAAGAAAAAGTATAGACCATTAACCTACATTTCTGAAGGCCAATAACCTACACTTTTATACCATATACAGAAACTGTCTTACTTGCAAACTTCAATAATTTGACTGGTTGTGACATTCAAGCAAGATATAGCCATCAATATAAAGAGAAAGATATAAACTGGGTAGATATTTCATTTACAACAACTCCACCATTTATTTCTTACAGCAATTCATTTTTGTTTTGGAAAACAAATAACACTTTTGAAAGTGGATTATTCAACAGTATTTCATTAGATTTTTAGAGAGGATTATTTATGAAAACAAATTATAAAATTCAAATGTTTATTGGCATCATAATAAGTGCAATTATAATTACGCTATGTATAGTACCAGTAACAGGTGAATTTCAAAGTTTTGTCGCAATAGCAATATTACTATTAAGTATTCAAATATTATATTTAACTATAATAATAATTTTAAATACATCTAAAAAAGATAAATAACTTAATTATTCTTTTTCATATGAATATGATAAAAAGTTGAATCATATAGCCTTTGATTTTTATAAGAAAGATCTCTTATATTTATACAAAGGCTTTTTTATTGCCTTTAGTTCAGTATCATTTTTATTTTATCTTTTAATTTTAACTTCATAAAAAAAGCCATAAGTCTTTCCAATTTTACTTGGTCCAACTTATGGAGTTCACCTTATTTAAAGAATCTATTTTAATATAGTTCTTTTTTAAATTATGCTAATTTAATTTTTGCGAATATAAAGATTGCATTAAATGCTACTACTGCAAGGAATAATACAAGTCCAGTTAAGAAATTAAATATACGTAATCTTCTTGTAAATATAGAAATGAATTCTAATAATAGAGATAAGCATACAATACCTACTGCAATATACCAATAATTAATATATTCACTAGCTTTATATTTATCAAATACAGTGAAGAAATTAATCACTTCTTTTACTATTTGATTATCATTTGTATTAAGCTTAGTCATTACAAGAAACTTATCAAATGTGTATGGTACACAAATTACAACCATAGCTGCATTTATAATACAAATAATTATTTTTGATAAAAATCTAAGCATTTTAAACACCTCTTTTTAATAAACTAAACATTTTACATTTATATAATAAAATATTTTTTATTAAAAAACATGTATAAGTTGTGAAAAATTAAATAAAATTTGAAATAGTTAATTCATCTTTTTTAATACTTCTTGTATTAAAAATTCCTTCTACTATTTCATTAAATTCTTCTAATGTTGAAGCTTTAAATAATTTTTTACTTAACTTTTTATCTATATCAAAATAATTTATTAAATATGACCAAAGCTGCTTATGAAAGAATTTAGATGATCCCCACTCATAATCTTTCAAATTTGAATTTGATAAATCATAATAATAATTTTTAAGTCTATTTAACTTAAAATCAATATCATCTTCTTTATTTAACATATCTGGTCTTGATAAAATACCTCTACCTAACATTACTCCTTTAATATAAGGTAATCTGTTAGTTATATATTTAATATCTTCTATTGAATTTAATTCACCATTATAGATAATATCGAATTTAGTATATTTATCTAAATTATCTAATAAATCTAAATGAAGATTACCTTTATACATTTCTTTTCCAGTTCTTGGATGAATAATTAATTCGTATAAAGGATATTTATTTAAAATATTAATGATGTCATAAAACTTAGAAGTATCTTTTAGGCCAAGGCGCATTTTAACAGATATATTTATATTTGTATTATTAAATATATCTGACAAATAATTATCTAATAATTCCAAATCATCTAAAATACCTGCACCCTTATGTTTAGTTGTAACTGTAGAACTAGGGCAGCCAAAATTTAAATTTACTTCATCATATCCTAATTTAATTAATTCATTAATTAACCAAATAGTATTTTTAGAATCCTTAGATATAATTTGAGGTACAACCTTTTTATTTAATTTATTATTTTTAGGATCTATTTCTTTTATTTCTTTTTTCTTAAGACTAAATAATTTAGGATCTAAAAATGGAATAAAATATTTATCCAATGTGGCAAAATATTTATCCATTTTCTGACGCACATATAAATTTGTAACTCCTTCAAGAGGCGCAAGGTAATATTTCATAAACACTCCAATATTATATTGATTTTTTCTTATAATAAACGTCGTTAGCTTTCTTTAATAATATAGTATGAGTTTTATTATCTTTTACAACTTCTTTTGAATTATTTTTTAACATATCACATGCATCTTCTGTTGTATAACTATATTTAACATTCTTGCTTAAAATATAATCATTTTGATGTAACGCAAAACCATAAATATTATCATTTTTAAAATACTCTAATGCATGTAATTTTTCAATTTCTTTAGAATAAATCTTTAGATATGAATAAGAACTATCTACATCATTAAATTCATACATATCATAATATAGTGATACTACTTTATCTCCAACAGTTTTATTAATCTTTTCAATTAATTCTTGAATTTTTTCAGTTTTATCAACGACTAAATAATATAAAATATCTTCTAAAGGCGCTTTATCAATTGTATTAAACGAAATATATTTAGCATTTTTTCTATTACTTACATATGTATTTAGCGCTTTATTATCGCTCTTTGTCGCATATGAATATAACAAATTATCACGAATAACACTAACAACAGGATTAACATTTAATTCATTAAATAATTTATTTAATTTATTTGATACATCATTTGAAATATTTTCAACATATAAATATTTCTCACTATTATAATCATATAATGCAGCTCCAGACATACAAATAACTGGCAAATTAATAATAGTTGTACCTTTAATATTCTCAAGTGTACCTGGTGTTCTAGTAGTAAATAATGTAACATTAGCACCATCTTTAACTAATTTATTAATCATATATTGATTTAATCCTGCAAATGTAGAATTCTCATTTGTAAATACACCATCAATACCAAATACTAATAAATTTTCTTTATTTTTGTGTTTAGGTAATGAAACCATATTAACAGCTAACGCAACTAATATACCAATAATTGTAGATAAAATACGATTAGGTCCATAAATTATTGGATTAGTTCCTAAGCTTGTCATAACTGCAGTTAGAGTTAGAACTGAAATAAATGAGCATTCAGGCTTTTTAATTTGGTTACAAAACCAAATTACAAATACTACCGCAAACATAGTAATAAATACAGGTCCAATAAATGATAATACAAATTCTGTATTAACATCCTCAACACCAAATTTTTTACCAGCTAACCAACCTGTTTGAAATAATCCTGAATGATCTGTTGTAGGATTTCCTGTCGCAGAAATATGTTGGAATGGCCAATCTTTACCAAATGCTTGATAGATTGCGATAATAAGCATTCCAAATAATCCACCTATAATTGAAGCTGTAAGTCTTAATTTACCTTGTGCAAGAGATTTTTCTTTATTTGTAGATATAGAATATGCAGTTGCAAGACATGCAAAGAATGGTGTGTATAACTGGGTTGATATCTTAAAACTTCTAATCCATGAATGATTAATGAAATAGCTTATTAGAAGAATAACAAAATAAATAATAAGACAAATCAACACCGCTAGGGCTGTTTTAATATTTCTTAGACCAATTTTAGCCATATAAAAACCTCACAAAATAATACTTCGCTATTATATCACTAATATAAATATATTCTCAATATATCTTACAAAAAAATCTAATTTTTTTCTTTATATTCATACTTATAGTATTCATATGTTGAATAGTGAGTTGCTGCATATTTCATATTTTGATATGCAATATTACGTAAAAAAATAGAATTTTCTTTAACATTAAATTCTTTTTTAGGATAATATGGTCCATTAATTATAGAAATAATTCTAGGCCTTTTTCCAAACTTTTTCTTTTGATAACAATTAGTTAGTGTAAATATAGGCTTATTAAATTTAGCCGGATATTTAAAAGCGTTAGAATTAAATGGTCTAATATCAGTATAATATGGCCAAATATGAGCCTCAGGATAAATAGTTATTGAACTATTTTTTGATCTCTTTTTAATACAATTAAAGTATTGTTTCATATCAGACATATTATTAGATAAAGGAATTGCACCAAGAGTTCTTAATAAATAAATTATTGAAGTTAATGATGCAGTTTCTCTACCTACAACAATATAATTTTTTCTCTTAAATTCTAAGATATTTGGAGTAAATGCGTCTCCTGCAAAAGCGGTATGATTTGAATAAATAAAATATCCACCTTTAACTTTCTTTAATAATTTCTTATTAACAAATTTTTGATGAAACTTTATCTTATTATAAAGTAATGCGATTGGACGTACAAAAATTCTATATAATATAAAATCTATTAAATGATTTATTAAATTTTCTGAGTAATATTTATAATGTTTTGGCAATGGATTTTGGTCAATTGCTGAGCCAAAATCATCATTCAATAAATCACTATAATATATTGTATCTTTATATTTATGCATAAAACCACCATCACTATTTTAGCATAAAAATAGGCAAGATTTAAGTCTTGCCTATCTATATCCAAATATTGTTTTTTTCGCATCTTCTCTTTCAATAGATTCTATTGTATATCCACTATTTTCTAATGCATTTTTTAAAGAATCATCTGATATTTCTAAATTAGTAAAAATTAAAGTTTCATTCTTTATATGATTACTTTTAATTTTTTTAATATTTAATTTAGTTCTAAATAAATTGTTAACATGTGCTTCACACATGCCACATTTCATTCCGTTTATTTTAAGTATAATTTTATTCATATTTAACCTAATGTAACATCTAAAATCATCATAAGAACAAATCCAATAGATACACCTATTGTAGCTAAGCTTGATTTATTTCCTTCATTTGCTTGAGGAATTAATTCATCTGCAACAACATAAATCATAGCACCTGCTGCAAATGAAAGAGCGTATGGTAAAATAATTGATATTTGTGATGTGATTAATAAAGCTAATAATGCTGCTAATGGTTCAACAATACCAGATAATACACCATACCAGAAAGCCTTTAATTTAGTAACTCCTGTTTCTTTTAAAGGCATAGATACAATTGCACCTTCAGGGAAATTTTGAATAGCTATACCAATAGCTAAAATTAATGCTGCTTGTTCAGTTGTACCTTGTCCATTAATTGCACTTGCGATAACAAGTCCAACTGCAAGTCCTTCAGGAATATTATGAATAATTATTGCTAATAACATTTTTAATGTTGAACTAATTTTCTTATCATTAAGCCCCTCTTCTTTTTTGTTAACATGCATATGAGGAACAAGTATATCTAATAAGAATAAAAATATAATTCCAATAATAAATCCTAAAGCTGGTACAAACCACTTTCTAAAATCACCATTTTCATATGAATTCATTGCAGGAAGCAATAAACTCCATACAGATGCAGCAATCATTACTCCAGATGCGAATCCTAATAATAATTTTAATAATTTTTCTTTAACCTGTTTTCTTAATAAGAAAACCATTGCACTTCCTAAACTTGTACCAATGAATGGTACAAGTAATGCAATTATAAGCTTAGTTGATAAATTAATACTAAGCATAATTCTCACTTCCTAATCTATAACGATTTAGGCTTTGATTGCGTTTATAAATGTTTGATATTCGGATTCATCAATTTCAGATTCATCTCCATTAGAAATTAGTCCAGTACTTCCAAGATTTTTACCCATCTCTTTAATCTCTGATTCCCAGTTTCTCATCCATTCACCGCCACCCCAGCCGTATGAACCAAATAAGAATAATCTTTGATTTGAAATTACCTTCATTAAGTCATCAAAGAATGGTCTAAATTCATCTTCTTCTAATTCTTCTGCACCCATTGCAGGACATCCTAAAATAATAGTGTCATAATTTTTAGCTTCATCACTTGTAATTTCACTTACATGTAAAGCCTTAATATTTAAATCATCAGCAATTCTTTTAGCCATACTTTCAGTATTACCAGTTGCAGACCAATAAATAACAATAGCGTTCATTAATATATACCTCCTATTTCATAAACACATTAATGTTGTAGCCATTATCGATATAATGTAAAACTCTAGTTCTACATTTTTCATATTTATCGAATAATTTTATTTTACTTTCTATATTAGAGTATATTTTCCAAGGACCAGAATATAAACATTCTTTATTATTAATAAAACCTAATACATCTGATAATTCGTATCCAAGAAATATACCTATTTCATGAGGAAATGAAGTGGAAGTATTTAGTCGATATCTTAAATAATCTAATAAGCAATCAATATTATCTGTAAAAGGATATCCAATACTATTTAAGAAGGATAATTTTTCATGATCTCTTAAACAAGATTCAAGAATTGATCTGCGATACACAAGAATTAACACACGATCATTTTTTATTTGAAGGATTTTGATATAAATAGTTGGATTATAATTCTTATTAACTTCATCTATTTCTTCTAATAAATTAAAAATTTTACTTAATGAACAACATATTAAATTAGAAGCTTTTATTCCACAAATGGCAGGCGCAGAATGAAAAGCTAATATACGACTAAATATTTCACTCATACTTTATTCCTTTAGTTAGTTAAAACTAACTTAATTATATTATAATCATTTTTAACATTTATTCAAGAAATATGATTAGGAAATATTTAGTACAAAAAAAAGGCTACAATTGTAGCCTAAAAATTACTTTCTTTTATTATTTAATAATTGAATTACAGCAAAGCTTCCTGCTGTACATGCACCAAGAGATGAGAATACAATTGCAAGAATTGCACCAATTGCTAATTGGTAACTTTCTAAATTATAAGTAGTTTTAGAAGAAAATAATGTTGTAGATAATTCTATTGTTGCCATTTGTCTTACTAAAACTAAAAGAATAATACCACATACAAAACAAGCAAATGCAATACAACCCATAATAAACTTTGATTCTTTAGTCTTTAGTGCAATAGTTAAAATAAATAAAACTGCTGCAACTAATGGTAATGAATATGCAAGTAAAATTGGGAAAGAGAATAAAATTTTTGCCTCTCCTTTTTGACCAAACCATTGGATATTTCCAAGTACTTTACCAAATGCAAGTTCAAATCCTTTATATGTTGTAGGGTTATCTCCTCCTGTAGTTACAGCTTGTAAAAACATCATTGCGAACGCAAGAATGCCAAAAACAGCTGCACAATATCCTAAAATTTTTGTTAATTTCTTTTGACTCATAGTTAGCCTCCTTATAATAATTATATTATAAAATCATTATTTAATAAATAAATCTTCCTTTAAATTATCAATAAACATTCTAACCAATTTTTGTTTATTCTCCCATGCCTTATATGCCAATTCATGCTTCATAGGATTTCTATTTAATATTTTAGCTGAATAATCTTCTAATTTAAATAAAGCTTCTTCATAGCTTTGTGGGAAGGTTTGACCTAATGTCAATAAATCCCAAACAATAGACATACTACCTTCTTCGTCTAACATATCAGCTTCCATTAAAATTAATAATTCTTCATTAATTTTTTTATCAATTAATGATTTATCTTGATGAATATAAATCATATTATATACTTTATTGATCAGATTTATATCATAATTATTATTAAGCGCATATTCTTTAAAAATCATAGCGCCTTCTATTCCATGACTATTTTTAAAGTGTTCGCTTCCATATCCTACATCATGAAATATTGCAGCAAGATATATAGCTTCAATATCCAATGATTTTTTCTTTTCTATAGATAATGATTCTATTATTTTCTCACACCAATTTTTAACTCTTATAACGTGTTCACTTCTATGTCTAAAAGTTTCCTGACTTCTTCTAGATATATCTCCATTATGAGCTAATAAATATTTTTTTACATAATCTATTTCTTTTTCAAACATAAATAACTCCTGTTGTTAACTATATTATAATTATTTTTAATTTTTTTCTCAAATAAATGTTGCGACAATTATTCTTCAAATTCAAATCTAATAGCTGGATACTCTCTATCATTTATGATTATATTTAGCATTTCAATCTTATTTTCTTTAATCCTTTCGCTTCTAATATATATTATTTTAGCTGTTAAATTTTCACCATTTAATTGGTTTAATAAATATGTAATAATTTACCTAACAATTGAAATATTGACATCATTTATAATGTCTTATATTATAACCAAATATTCAAATATAAAAACGAAACTCATAAGGATGTAAAAAACTTACACTTATGAGTTTTTCTTTTGTTCAAAAACCATAAAAAAAAGCTCTAGGAAAAATCCTAGAGCTTAATATTATTCATCAATTTCTACTGCGTCTTCTTCTTCGAATGAATCATCTTCATCATCAGCTTCTTCTAAATCATTATCTAATTCTTCAGCTAATTCATCGATTAATTCGTTTTCGTCAGAATCTGCATTTTCTTCAAGTTCAACTTTCTCTCTGTCTACTTCAGAAGGAATTTCTTCTTCATCCATTTCTGCATCCATATATTTAGGAGCTGGACCAGCGAATTCTTCTTCTTCAAGGATACCTGTACCTGCTGGAATTAATCCACCAATGATAACATTTTCCTTTAGACCTAATAAGTAGTCTTTCTTACCACGAATTACTGCATCTGTTAATGCACGAGTTGTTTCTTGGAATGATGATGCTGATAAGAATGAATCAGAACCTAGAGCTGCCTTTGTAATACCAAGTAATACTGGCTTAGCAACTGGTAATTCATCACGAACACCTTCATTTTGAGCCTTTCTAAACATTTCGTTTACAGTGTCTCTATATTCACGTACTGAATATTGTAAACCTGGAAGTAATTTTGAATCACCTTCAGATACAATTAATACCTTACGTAACATTTGACGAACAATGATTTCAATGTGCTTGTCAGCAATTGATACACCTTGTGCTTTATATGGCTTTTGAACTTCATCAACGATGTAACGCTCAACAGCTTCCTTATCAAGAATACGTATTAATTCCTTTGGAGCAATACGACCCTTCATAAGTCTATCACCACGTGTAACTTTGCTACCAACAGAAACTAATAACTCAGCTGTGTTATCAACCTTGTATAAAGCAGTTTCATTTGTAGCATCATTAACAATAGTAATTTCTCTACCAGCACGTGTATTCTTAATATCTGTTACAACACCATCAATTTCAGTTAAAGTAGCTTTACCTTTTGGTCTACGAGCTTCGAAAAGTTCTTGTACACGAGGTAAACCTTGTGTAATGTCTCCACCTGAGGCAACACCACCATTGTGGAATGTACGCATTGTTAACTGAGTACCTGGCTCACCAATTGATTGAGCAGCTACTACACCGACAGCTTCACCAACTTCAACTGGTTTGTTAGAAGCTAAGTCTAAACCATAACACTTAGCACAAACACCAGTAGGTGCCTTACATGTTAAGTTAGAACGGATATAAACTGTCTTTGCACCTGATGCATCGATTGCTTTACCAATTGCACCAGTAACTAATTGATTACGAGAACAAATTAAAGTACCATCTTCAGCATATAAATCGTTAGCTAGATATCTACCAACGCAACGATCACCTAAAGACATAATAACCTTATCGTCATCATCCTTTAATTCATGTAATGGGAATCCTTCTGTTGTACCACAATCATCTAATGTAACGATAACATCTTGTGCTACGTCTACTAAACGACGAGTTAGGTAACCAGATTCAGCTGTCTTTAAGGCAGTATCTGTAGATCCCTTTCTTGAACCGTGTGATGAAATGAAGAATTCAGATACTGTTAAACCTTCATAGAAGTTTGAAGTAACTGGAACTTCGATTGGACGTCCGTTAGTATCGGCCATCAAACCTCTCATACCGGCGATTTGAGCGAAGTTAGATGAACTACCACGAGAACCTGAATCAGCCATCATGTAAATAGCGTTATCTTTTCTTTGCATCATTTCAGCCCATAGACCGTTTTCTACATCATCACGAGTCTTTTGCCAAACATCGCAGACTCTCTTATATCTTTCTTGTTCAGTCATTAAACCGAAGTTGAATAGACCAGCAATTTCATCAACTTTTGATTGAGCATCAGCGATTGCAGCTGTCTTTGCAGAGTAATTGTCAATGTCAGCAACTGAAATTGTAATACCAGCAATTGTAGAATATTTGAAACCAAGATCCTTTAATCTGTCAAGCATTCTTGAAGTCTCTGTTAATTGGCTTCTCTTGAATACTTCAGCAATAATCTTAGCTAAGAATTTCTTCTTGAATGCTGTAGCTTCTGGTAAAGCTAAGAAATCAGAAATCTTATCTTTCTTTGGATCAAAGAAATATTTAGAATCTGTTGCTCTATCTAATTTGTCATCACCACTATTAACGTAAGGGAATTCCTCATCAAGAATAGTGTTGAAAATCATCTTACCAACTGTAGTAAATAAATATTTACCATTGATATCAGTACCTTTGAATCTGTCAGCAGTTAAAGTTTTGTAACCTAAATTCTTTGGATCTACAAAGATACGAGTATGTAATGTTAATGCACCATTCTTATATGCTAGATAAGCTTCTGAGAATGATGAATAGAACTTACCTTCATTATGTTCAGCAACTCTATATAAATCATAACCATCAGTTTCATTACCAACTGCTGCTAATTCAACTTGGTCAAATCTTTGGTTAGCTAAAACATCATCAAAATCATAAGTATTAATATCATCAACAAGATTAGCATTCTTTGGTAATACAGCAACATGTCCTTGATGGAAATTACGTTCAAGAGATAAGTAGTAGTTACCTAAAATCATGTCTTGTGATGGTGTTGATACTGGAGCACCATCCTTAGGGTTAAGGATATTGTTAGAAGCTAACATTAATAATCTTGCTTCAGCTTGTGCTTCTAATGATAGAGGTACGTGTACAGCCATTTGGTCACCGTCGAAGTCAGCATTGAATGCAGGACATACAAGTGGGTGAAGACGAATAGCTTTACCTTCAATTAGAATTGGTTCGAATGCTTGAATACCAAGTCTGTGAAGTGTAGGAGCACGGTTTAATAATACTGGATGCTCACGAATAACATTTTCAAGAATTGGCCAAACTGCAGAATCATGGCTTTCGCACTTCTTCTTAGCAGCACCAATTGAAATGTTAGTTTGCTTAATTAAGTCTCTGATAACAAATGGCTTAAATAATGTTAAGGCCATTTCCTTTGGAAGACCGCATTGGAACATCTTTAAATCTGGACCAACAACGATAACTGAACGACCTGAGTAGTCAACACGCTTACCAAGTAAGTTTTGTCTGAATCTACCTTGTTTACCACGTAACATATCAGATAATGATTTTAAGTTACCATTTCTGTCGTTAGCATTCTTTTGTGGACGTTTAGAATTATCGATTAATGCGTCAACTGATTCTTGTAATAAACGCTTTTCATTCTTAGTAATTAAGTGTGGAGCATTACTGTTATATAAGCTCTTTAAACGATTATTACGGTTGATAATACGTCTGTATAAATCATTTAAGTCAGTTGTTGCAAATCTACCACCATCTAGTTGAACCATAGGACGTAAATCAGGTGGAATAACAGGGATAACATCAAGAATCATCCATTCTGGATTGTTATCTGATTCAAGGAATGCTTCAGCAACTGATAATCTCTTAATGATCTTATCACGAGTTTGCTTTGAACTTGATTTTAATTTCTTACGAAGGTTAGCAACTTCCTTCTTTAAATCAAGATTGTGTAAAAGCTTCTTAACAGCTTCAGCACCAGTTAATGCTTCAAATCTGTTACCATACTTTTCAAATAATGAATTGTATTCAGCTTCTGTTAAGATTTGCTTGTACTTTAGCTCAGCTACGTTACCTTTGTCAGTAACGATGTAGCTAGCTAAATATACAACTTCTTCTAGATCTTTAGCTTTAATGTCTAATAATAAAGCTAATCTAGAAGGACTGTTCTTTAAGAACCAAGTGTGAACTACAGGAGCAGCAAGCTTAATATGACCAAAACGCTCACGACGTACTTTAGATTCAGTGATTTCTACACCACAAACCTTACATACTTGACCCTTATCAGTAGTTCTCTTTGATTTTCCGCATGCACATTGGAAATCCTTTGTAGGTCCGAAAATTCTTTCACAGAATAATCCACCCTCTTCAGGTTTTAATGTACGGTAGTTAATTGTTTCATGGTTTTTAACTTCACCATGTGACCAAGATAGAATCTCATCAGGAGATGCTAATCTAATACGCATGTATTGATATTTCTTACTCATAAATTAATTAACCTCCTTTTAGAATCTATATTTCTTAATAAAGTTGTCGTTATCAAAATCAACTAATGACTTATCAACTTCATTTTCTCCAGTGTTTGAAATTAATTCAACATGGATACCTAAAGCCTTTAATTCACGAGTTAATACTCTGAATGACTCAGGAATGCTTGCATCAGGAATAGGTTGACCATCAACGATATTTCTGAATAACTTGTTACGACCAACAATGTCATCACTCTTTAATGTTAACATTTCTTGTAATGTATGAGCAGCACCATAACCTTCAAGTGCCCAAACTTCCATTTCACCGAAACGTTGACCACCGTTTTGAGCTTTACCACCCATTGGTTGTTGTGTAACTAATGTATAAGGACCAACTGCACGAGCATGTAACTTATCGTCAACCATGTGGCTTAACTTGATAAAGTACATGATACCTACGTTAATCTTATTTTCGAATGGTTCACCAGTACGACCATCATATAATGTGATCTTACCATCAACAGGTTCACCTGCTTCAACCATTATGTCTTTTAATTCTTCTTGTGTGATACCATCAAATACTGGAGTAGCAACCTTGTAACCTAACTTCTTTGCAGCTAGACCAACGTGTAATTCCATGATTTGACCGATGTTCATACGTGATGGAACACCTTGTGGGTTTAACATGATGTCAATTGGTTGACCATCTGCTGAATAAGGCATATCTTCAACTGGTAATACATTTGAAATAACACCCTTATTACCGTGTCTACCAGACATCTTATCACCAACACCAATTTTACGCTTTTGAATGATGTATACTCTAACTGTTTCAAGAACACCTGGAGCTAATTCATCACCCTTAGCCTTAGTGAAGTGTTGAACTGATTGAACAACACCATCAGCACCGTGTGGAACACGAAGTGAAGTGTCTCTAACTTCTCTACTCTTCTCATTGAAGATAGCGAATAATAATTTTTCTTCTGGAGTTGGGTCAGTTTGTCCTTTTGGAGTTAACTTACCAACAAGAATGTCACCTTCATGTACTTCTGTACCTGGGATAACAATACCATTTTCATCTAGATATCTTAAAGCATCTTCGCTAACATTTGGAATGTCACGAGTTAACTCTTCCTTACCTAGCTTAGTATTTCTGCAATCTGTGCTATAAACATCCATATGAACTGATGTATAAACATCGTTCTTAACTAGATTTTCTGACATAATTACAGCGTCTTCATAGTTGTAACCTTGCCAAGTCATGAATGCAACTCTTACGTTACGACCAAGAGCTAATTCACCATTTTGCATAGATTGACCATCAGCAATAATATCTCCACACTTAACGATTTCACCAATCTTAACAATTGGACGTTGCCAAATTGTTGTAGATGCGTTTGAACGTAAGAATGAGATTAGTTTATATGTATGTAAGTAACCGTTGTCTTCTTTAACAACAATCTTCTTAGAATCTACATAATCAACTACACCATCATTTTCAGCAACAACAGCTGAACCTGAATCCTTTGCTGCACGGTATTCCATACCAGTACCAACAATTGGAGCTTCTGGTGCAATAATAGGAACTGCTTGACGTTGCATGTTAGAACCCATTAGGGCACGAGTAGCGTCGTCATGCTCTAGGAATGGGATACATGAAGCGGCAACAGAAACGACTTGCTTTGGAGAAACGTCGATATATTCAATTTCTTCCTTAGAGAAGATCTTAGTTTCACCATTTTGACGTCCGATAACTCTATCTTCAATAATATAACCATTTTCATCAAGCTTAGTTGATGCAGATGCTATTACCTTACCTTCTTCTTCGATAGCAGTCATGTATACTAATTCATCTTTTGAATAGTTACCAGTTGCATCTTTCTTAACATCTGGAACGAACTTTCTACCCTTACCATCATCTTGAAGTTTGATATATGGAGTTTGAAGGAATCCAAACTCATCTGTTCTTGCATATGTTGCAAGAGATGTGATTAAACCGATTGATGGACCTTCTGGTGTTTCAATCGGACACATTCTACCATAGTGTGTGTCATGAACGTCACGTACTTCAGTACCAGCTCTATCACGAGCGATACCACCTGTACCTAAGGCTGAAATACGACGCTTTTGAGTAATTTCAGCTAGTGGGTTGATTTGGTCCATGAATTGTGATAATTGTGATGAACCAAAGAATTGATTAATAGCACTAGTTAAAGCCTTTATATTAATTAAATTAGATGGTTGAGCTTCATGTGGATCAACTGTAGACATTCTATCTTGAATGTTCTTTTCAAGTTTACCAAAACCAATTCTGAATTGGTTCATTAATAACTCACCGATTAAACGTAATCTACGGTTACCTAGATGATCGATGTCATCAATATAACCAATACCATCATATAAGTTGAAATAATAAGATGCAGATGCGAAAATATCAGAAAGTGTAACGTGAATTGCCTTTTCTCTAGAGTCGTTACCAATAATCTTAACAACCTTATCAGAATCAGAATCCTTTGCAAGTACATTGATAACTTCAACAACAGGAGTACCTTGCTTCATATCGCAAGTTAATTCAACCTCTTGACGTAAAACTTCTCTACCTTTCTTTAAGTTTTCTAATACTTCACCTTCAATTAAATCGCCCTTATTTGCAATAACATCACCTTCAGCGAATAAAACTTCACCAGTTTCTTCATCGAAGATATCTTCTTTTGCAATAATATTTTCAGCAAGAATATGACCTTTAGCTCTGTTGAATACATCAAGCTTTAAGTTGTATTTGAAACGACCAACAGCTTGCATGTCATAACGATGGTCATCGAATAGGTGTGTAATAATATAATCTCTTGCACCTTCAGAAGGAACAATTTCACCTTGACGTAACATTGAATATACTTCAACTACAGCTTCATCAGCATTTGTTGACTTATCTTTCTTAAATGTTTCTTCAAGATTATTATTAGTACCGAATAAAGCCTTAATAGACTTATCACTACCTAAACCGAATGCACGTAATAAAGTAGTTACAGGAATTTTCTTTGAACGGTCTAATTTACCATACCAAATATCCTTTGAACCCATTTCAAATTCAATCCAAGCACCACGTGTTGGAATAACTTGACCTGCATATTTGTCTAAACCAGTCTTCTTGTCAATTTCATGAGAGAAATAAACACCAGCAGAACGAACAATTTGCGAAATAACTACACGTTCAGCACCATTGATGATAAAAGTACCAACTTTTGTCATATATGGCATATCACCAAAGTATAATTCTTCTTCGATTTGTTCACCAGTGATATTGTTGTTTAAACGAACCTTACATTTTAAAGGTCTTGCATAATTTGTGTCTCTTAGCTTGCATTCAACAACATCATACTTAGCATCATCAAAATGGAAATCACCAAAATATAATTCTAAGCTCTTTCCATCATATGACTTAATTGGTGATACATAGTTGAATACTTCTTTTAAACCATCAGTAACAAACCAGTCAAATGATTTTGTTTGAATAGAAATTAGATTAGGCAATTCAATGTCTGTTCTAATTTTTGAGTAATCACGTCTCTCTGATTTCTTACCAAAACTTTTAACTTTGTAACTCATTAAAGCCACCCCTTGCGTATTAATTTTCTTATATAAAGTGTGTACAAAACGCTATTATAAGCATTTTATAATTATAACCTTAGTCTGTCAAATTGTCAAGAGACTAACGGACACTTTTTAGGATAAAATAACCACTTTCTTTACCAACTACTTCACAGTTTCCAAACACTGATTCTAAGTGGGTTTTAGTAGATGGTGCGCCTTGTTTCTTTTGGATAACTACCCATAATTCTCCATTAGGTAGTAATCTTTGATAAGCGCCATCAAAGATATCATAAATTACTTTTTTTCCTGCTCTAATTGGCGGATTAGTTACTATTGATGCAAACTTCATAGTTTCAGGAACATTTTCATAGACATTACTTTTGAATACGTTAACGTTTTGTACACCATTTATACGAATATTCTCTTTAGCAAGGCCTAAAGCTCTTTCATTAATGTCTACCATAGTAACTTTTTTATTATGCAATACTGATAGAATAATTCCAATAGGACCATAACCACATCCTACGTCTAATATATCTCCCTCTAATTGATTTGGCTTAAAATAATTTAACATTGTATATGAACCAAAATCAATAAATTTTTTTGAAAAAACGCCATTATCAGTTTTAAAAGTAAATTTATGATCCTTGTAATTAAAAACATATGTTGAAGGGTCTGACTTCAGATTCTCTTCATTTTCACTAAAATAATGATAATTTTTCATATATATAATAAAAAACGGCAAAAACCTGAGTTCATCGCTCAGGTTTTTTAAAAGACTTTTATTTATTACTTAATTTCAACAACAGCACCAGCTTCTTCTAGTTGAGCCTTTAAATCTTCAGCCTCAGCCTTAGAAACCTTTTCCTTAACGTTAGCAGGAACTGAAGCTAATAACTTGTTAGCCTCCATTAATCCTAGACCAGTAACGTCCTTAACAACCTTGATAACCTTAATCTTAGTTGCACCAACTTCTTTTAATACAACTGTGAACTCAGTTTGTTCAGCAGCAGCAGCACCAGCACCAGCAGCAGGAGCAGCAGCAACTGCAGTTGGGTCAATACCGAATTCTTCCTTCATTGCGTCAACTAATTCCTTAATTTCAAGAATTGACATTTCCTTTAATGATTCAATAAATGTAACTTTATCTAACTTTGCCATAATAATTGTCCTCCATTATAAAATTTATTTAGATATTTGTTTGTTTTTTAATTGATTTTAAAAATTACTCAGCGTCTTTAGCATCGTCTTTTTCAACAAGCATATTAAGACCGATAGCTAATTGAGTAAGAGTACCTAACATACCAGCAGCTAATTGAGTTAATAATGTCTCTCTTGATGGTAATGTAGCGATAGCTGCCATCTCAGCAACTGTAACTTCTTTACCGTCAACAACACCAGCACCAAGAACTACTTTTTCGTTAGTCTTTGCGAATTCTGCTAATTCTCTAGCAGCAGCAACTTCATCGTCATATGAGAATGCAAGAGCCTTTGGACCTACTAATGTAGATGCAAATGTCTCATATCCTTGTTGTGTAGCAGCACGACGAGAAATGTTGTTCTTTAATACGCAGATTTCGCAACCATTCTTAAGAAGATTTCTACGTAATTGCATGAATGCTTCAACAGTTAAACCTTGGTAATCGAATGCAACAACACTCTTTGCCTTAGCAAACTTTTCAGCAGCTGCCTTTACGGCTTCTTCCTTTTGAAGTATAACTTCTTTTGCCATAATTGTGTCCTCCGTTAAAATTTAGTAATAATAATATAAAAGTCTTTTCTACGAAACGCAGAAAAGACCTTCATGAATCGGTTTATTCAGCGCCTCGGTAGAAATTAAGTGCTTTTTCAGCACGCCTACTTTCTTCGGCATTATTCAAATATAATGAATAATCAAAGTTTTTGTCTCTATTAATTATAGAGCAGATGATGGGTCTACTTTAACACCAGGTCCCATTGTTGATGAAACGCTGATTCCGTTAATGTATTCACCCTTAACAGTATTTGGACGGCTCTTTACTAATACTGAGTAGATAGCCTTGAAGTTTTCAGCTAACTTTTCAGCACCGAAAGATACCTTACCGAATGGAACTTGGATGTTACCAGCTTTATCGCAACGGTATTCAACCTTACCATTCTTAATATCCTTAATAGCTCCAGCAATATCAGTTGTTACAGTACCAGTCTTAGGGTTTGGCATTAATCCCTTAGGTCCTAATACACGACCTAAACGACCAAGTTGTCCCATCATATCTGGTGTAGCAACGATAACGTCAAAGTCAAACCAACCTTGTTGGATCTTGTTGATGTACTCAACTTCACCAGCATAGTCTGCACCATTATCAAGAGCTTCTTGAACCTTAGCACCACGAGTGATAACTAAAATTCTACGAGTCTTACCTGTACCATTTGGAAGAACGATAGCACCACGTAGGTTTTGTTCTGCCTTAGTTGGATCTAGGTTTAAACGGAATGCAGCTTCTACAGTTGCGTCGAACTTTGTAGTAGATGTCTTTGTAACTAATTCACAAGCCTCAGCTAATGAATACTTAGCGTTACGGTCTACTAACTTAGCAGCTTCAGTATATTTTTTTCCTTTCTTCATATTAATTTCCTCCTAAAAATGTGGTTTAAACGGGATTACCTCCCACAAGTTTTTAGAATTGTATCTAAAAAGATTCCAATCCTTAGAAACTTATAAGAACAAATCTGTGATTAGTCCTTAATTTCGATACCCATGTTGCGAGCACTACCAGCGATAATGTTCATTGCAGCTTCGACATCGTTTGCATTTAAGTCTGGCATCTTCATTTCAGCAATTTCCTTTAATTGTGCTGTTGTGATTGAACCAACCTTTGTAGTCTTTGGATTACCAGAACCCTTTTGAACCTTAGCAGCCTTCTTAAGAAGATCTGATGCAGGTGGAGTCTTTACAACGAATGTAAATGTACGGTCCTCGTAAACTGAGATAACTACTGGTAATACATAACCCATCTTGTCCTTAGTTTGATCATTGAATTGTGAACAGAAACCAGGAATGTTAACTCCGGCTTGACCTAGAGCAGGTCCTACTGGTGGAGCTGGATTAGCTTTACCGGCTTGAATTTGTAGTTTTACTTGTTTTACAACTTTCTTAGCCATATAAAATATCCTCCTTAAAGAATGTGGTCATAACGGATTATGTTAAATAATCCTTCCACTATCACGATATTGCATATACGTGCTTATAAATTATATCATTCGTGAAAATCATTGTCAACAAAAATATTAAAAATTTTACCAAGAATGTATGTTTGCTTCAAAATGTCTTGTATTAAATAATCATAATCGGCGCAACGCCAATTTTACATTTTTATTAATAATATAAGATACTTAAAATTGAAAACTTTAACTAAAAGAAAAAAAGCCCGAAGGCTTAATCTTCACTAATATAAAATTTAGTTAAATTAATAAGTGCGCATACTACAACAAATATAGTCGCAAAATTATAAACTCTAATTCCAGATGACAATGTTGCATAGAACACATCAAATCGAACAAGGTTTAATCCTTCAAGATTAATATGTCTAGTATATTGACATAAATCATTTACTATTAATATTAAAAATATGATTAATAAAAATCTCTTAATTCTTGTATTCACATTATCACCCTCTAATAAAATTATAACATTTTTTATAAAAAAATACCTCTTGCGAGGTATTATTTTTAATTATATTTTTTTAACATCAGTTGCAGGTAACTCAGATGGAGTTAAACGTCCGAACATATCAATTAAAACTGTAACAATTTGAGTTGCTTCATTAACTGAAGAAACATCAACAATTTGTCCCTTGAATGGTCCATTGACAACTTCAACCTTATCTCCTGCCTTAAATTCGAATTGAGGCTTTTCCATCTTACCCATCTTCATAAGAATAGAATCCATTTCGCTTTGTCTAACAGGACTTGGTTTAGTACCCTTACCAGAAGATCCTAAGAATCCTGTAACACCTGGGGTATTACGAACCATGAACCAAGCTTTATCATCTACTTCATCGATTACTTCGAATTCAATGAATAAATAACCTGGATAAATTTTTCTTGTCTTTACAACTTTCTTTCCATCTTTCTTTGTCTCTTCATAAGATTCTTCAGGAGATAAAACTTGATAAATCTTATCTTCGAAATTCATTGATTTAACACGACGCTCTAAAGCTTCTTTAACTGAATTTTCTTGTCCTGAATATGTTTGTACTACGTACCATTTTTTAGCCATGATTTAAACTCCTTATAGGTTGAACCATCTAGATAATAATTCACTGATGATTACATCAAACATTAAATAAATTAATGTAAATAAAATTAAGAACACAAATGTTCTAACAACATCACCTAAGAACTTGTTAGTTCTTGGCCATTCTGTCTTCTTTAGTTCTGGGAATGCTAATTTAACAAATGGATATACAGAATAAATTAAGCTTAGTGTACCAATAACCACAAGCACTACGGCAAATGGAGTTGGATATGTTCCAACAATAGGAATTGAATCTTTAAATGTAATAACATTCTTTAATATTAATGATCCTAAAATAATTAATACTAAAGATACAAACATATAAAGATATGTTTCCCATTTATAATCCTTCGCAAGAACTTCTAAAAGTCTACTCTTACGATCCAATACATCTACTTTTTCTTTTACAGCCATATAATTTCCTCCGAACTACAAACTACCTTGTCTCTTTATGTGTAGTATATTTATTACACTTTGGACAAAATTTTCTAAATTCTAAACGCTTAGTGGTAGTTGCTTTGTTTTTAGTTACTGTGTAATTTCTGCTTAAGCATTCTTCACAGACTAGGATAACTTTTTCTCTCATAATTAAAAAACCACCTTTTCAAAAGTGTTCGTTATTATTGTATTATAACTACACAAATTAGTCAAGAAACACAAAAGTTATTTGTTTAAATTCTTTATTTTATTTTTAACAGAATATATAGTATTATACACTTTTTTAATATCTACATTATATTTTTTTGAAAATGTTCTTGGGCTTAAGTTTTCCATTAAAATTTCATTAAAAACTAAATTTGCTAATTCAGTTCTAAACTTAATTTTATTATATTCAACAACATCTTCACAAAAAAATGAATTGTTAGCTACATAATGTGAATCATCATAGCTTAATAAATCTACATATTCTAATTCCTTTATCTTATTCTTATATAGTTTTCTTTTAAGACATACTAAGAAATAATTAAAAAAGGAACAATTTGAATCCATATCATAAGAATTAATACATTTATATAAGACAATTAAAGAATCCTGGTAACTATCATTAACTAATTCTTTAATGCCTTTTTCAATTATAATTTTATTAATAAGTAAAGAATATTTTTTTAAAATTAAATTTAATGCTTTTTCATTATTTTCTCGATATAAATAAATTAGTTCATAATCATTTAAATTTAGATACATTATACTTAATGTATAACTATTTTAAACAAGTAGAGCTAAGATAATACCACATGAAACAGAAGCGTTTAATGAATTAACATGTCCTGTCATAGGAATGTGAATATAATAGTCGCATTCATTCTTACAAACTTTAGACATACCAAATCCTTCTGAACCAATAATAACCGCTATATTTAAGTCTTTTGCAATATCAGATGCTTCTTCTTTAGCACTTGCATCTGTACCTACAACCCAAACATTATTTTCTTTTAATTTTCTTAGCGCTTGAGCTAAATTATTAACCATACAAATAGGTACATATTCAATTGCTCCTGTAGATACATGTGCTACAGCTTCTGTAATTGAAACTGATCTATTCTTAGGAATAATAATTCCATCGATTGAGAAGGCATCACAAGATCTAATCATTGCACCAAAATTATGTGGATCTTCAATTCCATCTAGAACTAAGAATATTTTTCTACCATTTTTTGGCTTATTGATTAATTCTTCTAATGTAACATAGTTATATTCATCAGCGATTGCACCAAATCCTTGATGCTTTTCACCATATTTTTTATCCATAGCTTTCTTAGATAAAATTGAATATTTAATGCCTTTATCAGCTAACATATTTTTAAAATTAGGGTCTTTTTTATCAGCTAGTTCTTCTATATCCAATTGATAAATCTTATGCTCTGCCCTTATTGCTTCATTAATACAATTTTTACCATAAATTTTAAACATAAAAAAATCACCATATTTCACGAATTAATTATAGCATTTTTAAAATCAAATTGAAAGACAACAATATTTTGGTTATTTTAAAAAAACCTATAAAGCATTCACTTCAAATAAGTGTCTACTTTATAGGTTATTATCTATAATTTATTAATTCTATCGATTATAATATTTATCCATTTCTTGCAGAATGGTACAAATCCATTTACAAGACGCATTAATGGCATAGATAATAAACATAACATAAATAATAGGATTAAACAATTTAAAGGTAATGATTGAACATTTCCTCCTGTTGTAGTTGATACTGCAACTTCAATATTTGTTGTTTGTCCATTTAAAGTTAAGTAATATTTACCATTTAATTTTGTATATGATGTGGTAATTTGATCTCTTGTACCATTACAATTATAATTTGTAATATAACCATTAACGATAAAATAATCTGCTTCTGTTACAGTTATTTCAGGAGTATATCTTACAAGTGAATCTACATCATCAATATAATAATCTCTTGTTTTAATTGATACAGGTGCGTCATATTTTTCAAAATCTAAAGATGTTGAATTCATATTTAGAACTAATGAACCCTCTGAATTTGAACCATATATCATACCATTTGTATATAATTTATAAATTACATTTCCATTAACTAATACATTATATTGTGAATCAAGTTCTACTTTAATACTATCTTCTTTACCTTTTTTTACTTTAGTAATATTAGATGTTGAAGAGAATCCTACTTCATTTGTTACAACATAATATCCTGCTTCATTTACAGTTACAATAGGTAAAATATTATATCCTGTATCTGCACCGCCATAATAAATTTCACCATTAGATGTAACCTCAGGTGCTATATTTTCATCATATTTAATCTTAGTTTCAAATCCACCAAGACCATATTTATTATCACTTGTCTTATATAATGTTGGAATTTCTGGAATATAGTCTGTTTTTTCAATAATTAAATTATCAATTACTAATTGACCATCAGCATTAACATATACATCGTGTGTAGTAGTTTGTACAGCAGCTGTATAATAAATTTCTTGATTTAATCCAGTATTCTTCTTTTGAATTACATATCCATTTATTACATATGTATTAGCCTTTGAAATAGTTACATTAGGGCTTGTCCAGTTTACAACTTCAAGATTATCTGAATAATATGTACCAACTGGCACAAGTGGAGAGAAATCAAAGAATCTTGGAGTAATTAATGATAAGAAAATGAATAAGCTAAACATTGAATAGAAAATTAATTTATGTATGCTAGTAAACACTGGTTTTGCGCATACATCATATAAAACCATCATACATGTAAATGTTGCGGCTAATACAATAACTGTTGAAGAAACAGTTTGTGTCATAGAGAATTGACTTCTTAACATAAATACAATTAATGACAATATTACTATGACTATCGCACCAGGCAATGCCGATTTAATTACATTGGCTAAGAAATGGCCTTTATTCAAATCATTATTCTTTTCTAATACTAATATGACAGATGGAATACCTATTACAAATAAATCAATCATAAATAATTGGTTTGTTGAAATAGGATAATATCCTTGGATAAGAGCTAAAATTGCAAGTAACAAACTAAACATAGTCTTTGTTAAATATAATCTAGCAACTTTAGTAATATTATTAATAACTCTTCTACCTTCAGCAACAACACTTGGCATGGAACCGAAGTTAGAATCTAATAATACTAAGTGAGATACATTACGTGCAGCTTCACTACCTGAAGCCATTGCAATTGAACAATCAGCTTCTTTTAAAGCTAAGATGTCATTAACACCATCTCCTGTCATCGCAACAGTCTTACCATTTTCCTTTAAAGTTTTAACAAGTAATCTCTTTTGAGATGGTGATACACGTCCAAATACTGTATATTTAGTTGCAGCACGAACAACATCTTGTTCACTTAATCCATCAAGTGAAATATATTCTTCTGCATGTTCAATACCAGCACGTTTAGCAATCATACCAACAGTAACAGGATTATCACCTGATATGACCTTAACTTCAACACCGCTTTCCTTAAAGTATTTAATAGTTTCAATTGCGTCAGGTCTAATATTATCTTCAATTAATATTAAACTCATAGCTTCAACTTTAGTTTCAGGCATTTGATTATTTGAAATAATACCTTCAGTATATCCAAGTAATAATACACGATAGCCTTGTTTAGCAAATTTATCTACATCTTTTTGAATAATTTTATAATCATCTTGAGTTAATACAAACTCAGGTGCACCCATAATATAAGTACCATATTTTTCAAATGATGCAGCACTAAACTTTCTCTTACTTGAGAAAGGAATTGAGCCAATGCATTTTAATCTCTTTTCAAGACCAAAATAATTCTCAAGAGCAACACTTGTTAAATTTCTATCATTTAACGCATTTAGTAAAGCACTAATTGCATATTTTGTATTAATGCCACCAAAATTCTTGTATTCTACTACATCTCTAACATTCATAGAACCATCTGTAATAGTACCAGTTTTATCTAGACATAATACATTAATACGCGCAAGCATTTCAATACAATATAATTCTTGGACAAGTACATTCTTCCTTGCAAGACGCATAACACCAACCGCAAGAGCCATAGAAGTACACAAATATAATCCAGATGGAATCATACCAACCATAGCACCAGCTGTCTTACGAATAGTTTCTTCATAATTCATACCATTCTTTAAATATTGAATTAAGAATAAACCTACACCAACTAATACAACTATAATACTCATTACATAAATAATAATGTTTAATGAGCGTAACAATTCACTTCTTGGTTTTACATATTTTTTAGCTGAAGTTGTTAAAGATTCAATATAATTATCTTTACCAACCTTTTCTACCTTAGCTTTGCATTTACCACTTACAACAAAAGATCCACTATATAAAACGTCTCCTGGTTTCTTTAAAATTGAATCAGATTCACCTGTTAATAATGACTCATTAACTTCAATTGAATCACTTACAACTGTTGCATCTGTACAAATTTGTTTACCAGCTTCAAGAATCATAATATCATCAAGTACAACTTCACCAGTTGATATTTCTGAAATCTTACCATTTCTTAATACATTAACTGTAGGTGCAGAAATTAAAGATAATTTATCAATCATCTTCTTAGCTCTAATTTCTTGTACAATACCAATTACAATATTAGCTGTAATTATTACTAAGAATGTTAAATCTTTAATTGAACCAATTGAAATTAAGAATCCAGCAATGATAAAGATTAATAAATTTAGAACTGTAAATATATTACTAAAGAAAATTTGTGGAATAGTCTTAGAATTAGTTTTAACCTTAAAGTTTGAAAAACCTTCTAAAATTCTTTGATTAACTTGTTCATCATTCAAACCATCTTCAGGATTTGGTTCAAAACGATCAACATATTGCATATTAGTTTTACGCTTTGAAGCTAATTGAATAGCTTTCTTATGAGCTCTTAATGCATCACGTTCTTTATTCTTTTCTTCTTCATCTTTCATAGCTTGCTTATGAGCTTCAGCTTTATTAGCCGCATTGATTTTTTTTTCAAGTTCAATTTGACGTCTTTTTTGTTCTTCTTGAGCTTCACGAGCTTTCATTTTAGCTATTTTCTTAGCAGAGAAAGGATTTCCATGCTTATCAAGATATTTAGGCTCAATTTCATCTTTAAATGAAGCAACTGTATTATTTTTTACTTCTTCTTTTGTATCTTCGCTTAATGTTTTATCTAATTCTTCTGAAGAATTGATATTTTCATTTTTAGCTTCGTTTGCTTCATCATCTACATTTGCATCAACATTTTCTTCAATGCCTAAATCAATTGGATTATTAGCATCTTCTTTAATCTCATCCTTATGACGCATTTTATCCCTCCTTTACAGATAACAATTTAATTGCTATATCTATGATTTCATTCATACGTTCAAAATTTGAAGAAAGATATAAATATCCAATTAAGGATTCAAAGCCAGTACCTTCTAAATAATCAGCACGACTTATATTCTTTCTTATTTTTTTAACATATGAGTTTCTTCCTCTTTTAAACATATCAATCTCAAGTTCAGATAACATATTATTGTCAATTAAATATCTCATTACTTTAGCTTGAGCTTCACCTTTAGTATATTCGGTTGCCGCTTTATTAAGATCATTTACTTTTGTATATCCTTTAGATAATACAAAGTTTCTTATTCTTAATTCATAAATAGCATCACCAATATAAGCTAAAGCTAATCCATTATATTGTAATGCATCCATTAAATTAGGCCTCTTTCAATAAGTTTTTCTCTGATTTGATCAGCTTGTGCAAAATCTTTTCTAGCTTTTGCATCATTCCACTCATTGTACAATGCCTTCTCTTCGTCATTTAACTTTTTATAATTTAATTCAAGACCAAATACATCAAATATCATTTTTAAAGTATTAGTTTCAATAACTAAAGTATCGATGTCTTTATTTCTAATAGAAACATTCATCTTCTTTAAAATATCATTTGCAAGAGTAAATACATTTGCTGTGTTTAAATCATTATTCATATATTCAATAAATTGATTCTTTTCATCTTCATTTATTAAATTAGAATCTTTATTTGCAAGATCAATTAACAACATAGCTTGTTTATAGCCTCTTACAAATTTTTCATACATCTTCTTATATTGATCAAATAATTCATTACTAAAGTTAACAGAATTTCTATATGGAGTAGCAATTACTAATAATCTATATGCCATCATCTCATCATCTTTAAAGTCTTTAACCCAGATAACATTACCTAAAGATTTTGACATTTTTTCTTTACCAAGATCAACTCTACCTACATGCATCCAGTATTTTGCAAGATGATGTCCATACATCGCATTAGCTTGAGCAATTTCATTTTCATGGTGTGGGAATTTTAAATCCATTCCACCACCATGGATATCAATTTCTTTACCCTTAAAGATATTATTAATCATGCATACACACTCAGTATGCCATCCTGGTCTTCCTTTACCAAATGGAGAATCCCATTGAATACCTTTATCAGTCTTTTTCCATAAAGTGAAATCTAGAGGATTTTCCTTCTTATCAGATACATCGATTCTAACACCTTTTTCAAGTTCTTCTTTATTTTGATTTGATAAAATACCATATTCCTTTAATTTATCAATTCTAAAATAAACATCACCATCATTATCATATGCAAATCCCTTATCCTCTAAGCCTTTGATAAATTGTTGCATATCATTAATATATTCAGTTGCATGAGGAACAAAATCAGGTCTTTTTGAACCTAGTCTTTTTACATCAACAAAATATGCTTTTTCATACTCTGTAGCAATTTCTTTTTCACTAACATTTCTTTCAATAGCTTTATTAATAATCTTATCATCAACATCTGTAATGTTAGATGCATAATGTACATTATATCCTAAAAATTCAAGATAGTTTTTGAACATATCAAAAAATATTACAGGTCTAGCATTACCTATATGTATATAATTATAAACAGTAGGACCACATACATACATGTTAACGTCCTTACCATTTTTTGGCATAAATTCTTCAATTTTATTAGTTAAAGAGTTGTATAATTTTAAACTCATAATATGTCTCCTTACATAATAGTCCATTCTATCTTATTATAAATCACTTCTCCTTAAAATACAATTTTAAGAAGTCGACAAATATGAAAATAAAGTGAAAAGAAAAATGGACTATATTTTATTATAATCCATTTACTTTCCTACTTTATTTAACTATTGCACTCTCAATATATTTTAATACATATTCACTTAAAGTTAAATCTTTATAATTTGCACTAAATTCATTTTCTTTTGTTAATGAAGCTTTAGCATAGTCAGTTGCATCTAATGTAATTGATAAAGTTCCTTCAAGCGCAAACATATCGTGTTCCTTATAGAAGTTTTCAAAATATTTTTCATCTAATGTATTAAATAGACCAAAATTGAACTTTCTATCAGTCATTTCTGTTTTATTTTCATCAGTATCAGATGGAATATTTCTTTCATAATTAAACTTGCCATCTTTATCTAATAAAGTAATATTAATTGTATTAGAATTACCAATTACTACATTACTCTTAAATGCTTGAGGATTTAATCCTGTAGAAATTGAACCACTAAATACACCAAGATTTGTGATAAGTGATTGACTTGATGTGAATGTAATATCTTCATCTACTACACAGCCTTTAATAATACCACCATTATATAAACCAATAAATCCACCTAAATTATGAGGAATATATTTATTAATTGATGTATTTGTTGCGGTGAATGAATAATTAATATCAAGACTTCCTGTAGAGATTGAGTTTGTAATTGAACCATCAGAATTTCCTGCAAATCCACCAACATCAAATGTAACAATTTCAACAGATGAAGATGATGTACCATATGCAAGTGAAATATCAACTGAAGCTTTTGAATCACTAATTTTCTTCATATTAGTACCAACAAAACCACCAATTACAACCTTACCTCTATATGTAGATGAAATTACACCTTCAATGCTTGAATTTGTAATTGTACCTTCATTTAATCCTACAAATCCACCACAATATGCAGGGCTTTGAGTACTTGTTGTAGTAACAGTATATGTTAAATTAGCATTTGTAACACTAACATTTGAAATTTCACCTTTGTTATAACCTGCAACTGCACCATAATAAACAGTTGAAGAACGTGTATAAGATACTACAGGATCTTCAATAATTAAATTTTCAACCTTACCATTTTCACCAATATATCCAAATACACCACTATATTGATTACTTTCTTTTTGATTGAATCCTTTAATCTTATGACCATTACCATCAAATGAACCTTCAAATATTTTTGAAGATGAGAATATTGGTGAAACACCTTTTGTCTCATTATATTGAGAATATTTAGTTACATCAATATCGTCAACAAGCTTATAATATGCTGTTAAATCACTTGTCATATTAAATAATTGATCAGCTGTTGAAATTTCAATTGGATTTTCTTCTGATTGACCTTTAGAAGTTGTCTTATAATGAGTTTCTTCAAAAATATGAGTTTGATCACTATATGTACAATAGAATTTTAATAAATAATCTTGATTAATTTTTAAGTTATTAATTACTTTAGTTTCTAATGTATTATCATCATTTGGAATATCACTAAATGTTTTATTCTCAACTAATGTTTCTTTATCATCAGATTTATCATCTGGAGTATTGTTATCATCATATGTATATACAGCTACTCTTGCTGAACCTTTATTAACTATATTATCTGGGTCCTTAATACCACATGTAATTTCTAATGTTTTTGCAGTAGCTTTAACTGTCATAGTGCCTGTTAAATTCTTATCTTTAGCACCACCACAACTACTAAGTGCTACTCCTCCCATTATTCCTGCTAACGCAACACCTGTTGCCATTAAATGTTTTAAATACTTTTTCATATTTAACCTCTTTTTTTCTATATGACTTTATTATACATTAAACTTCATTTTTTAACAATATTCGAATATTTTAAAACTCATACAATATTAGTAAAGAAGAAAAATAAAAAATCTTAATTAGCGTCATTAAATTGACATATAAAGCTTGAAAGTCGTATAATTTATAATAAATGGATGGTGTATAAATTATGCGTTTAGGTTTAGATATTGGTTCAACAACAATAAAATATGTTGTTTTAGATGATTTGGGAAATATAGTTTATAAAGATTACAAAAGACACTATTCTCATATAAAAGAAAATATTTTAGAAATTTTAAATTTATTACATGATAAAAAAATTATAAATGAGAAAATAACCTTTTCAATTTCAGGTTCTGCAGGTATGGGACTTGCGAATGATACAGGAATCACATTTGTTCAAGAAGTTTATGCTACACGTGTAGCTGCAAATAAATTAATACCTGGTACTGATTGTATTATTGAATTAGGTGGAGAGGATGCTAAAATACTATTCTTAAAGGATGGTATGGAGGTTAGAATGAACGGTTCTTGCGCCGGTGGTACAGGAGCTTTCATTGATCAAATGGCTACCTTATTAAATGTAGATGTAACTGATATGTCTGATTTAGCAAGTCAACATAAAAAGCTATATTCAATCGCTTCAAGATGTGGAGTATTCGCCAAAACTGATGTACAACCTTTATTAAATCAAGGAGCTGATAAGGCTGATGTTGCAGCTTCTATTTATAAGGCTGTAGTAAATCAAACAATCGGTGGTCTTGCTCAAGGTAGAGATATTAAAGGTAAAGTAGCATATTTAGGTGGACCTTTAACATTTATGCCTGAACTTAGAAAAAGCTTTGATGATTCATTAAAACTTGAAGGAATATGTCCTGAGAATTCTTTATATTTCGTATCTCTTGGTTCAGCATATTGTGCTGATAAAGAATATGATGTATTAGACTTAATTCAAAAAATTAGTAATTATCAATCCAACGAAAAATATGGTTTTAGTGAACCATTATTTAAAGATGAATGGGAGCTTGCTAAATTTAGAGAGCGTCACGCAAAGGATTATGTTAAAGAAATACCATTAGATAAAAATTATACTGAACCACTATATCTTGGTATAGATTCTGGTTCTACTACATTAAAAATGGTATTGATTGATAAAAATAAAGAAATAAGATGGTCAAGTTATCAATTTAATCAAGGTAATCCTGCTCAAATTATTAAACAAAATTTAGTTACTATTTATACTTTATATCCTAATATAAATATAGCTTATGCAGCTTCAACTGGATATGGTGAAGATCTTGCAAAAGCTGCATTTAATCTAGATACTTCTCTTGTAGAGACAATGGCACACTTTAGAGCTGCAAAGCACTTTATGCCAAATGTTGATTTCATTATAGATATTGGCGGTCAAGATATTAAATGCTTCAAAATTGAAAATGGTGCAATTTCAAACATTTTCTTAAATGAAGCTTGCTCATCAGGTTGTGGTTCTTTCTTACAAACTTTCGCAAGCGCACTTGGTTATCAAATTGAAGATTTTGCAAAAATGGGTCTATTAGCTAAAAAGCCAGTTGATCTTGGCTCTCGTTGCACAGTATTTATGAACTCATCTGTTAAACAAGCACAAAAAGATGGAGCTACAATAGATAATATTTCTGCAGGTTTATCAATTTCTGTAGTTAAAAACGCTCTATATAAAGTAATACGTGCTACATCTGTTTCTTCTCTTGGTAAGCATATAGTTGTACAAGGTGGTACATTTAATAATGAAGCTGTATTACGTGCATTTGAAAGAGAACTTGGTGTAGATGTTGTTTGTCCTAATATTTCAGGTTTAATGGGTGCATACGGAGCAGCATTATATGCTATGGATAATTCAAAAGGTAAGTCTAGCATACTTAATATGGATGAATTAAAATCATTCGTTCATGAAGTAAAATACACTAAATGTGGATTATGTAAAAACCAATGCTCACTAACAATAAATAATTTTGGTGGAAAAAATAGATATATATCAGGAAATAGATGTGAAAGACCATTAGCTAAATCAAATATTAAAACTAATGATGATTTAAATATTTATGAATATATCCGTACAAAGATTCAATCTTATAAACCTGTAAGTGGTAAGAGAGGAAAAATAGGTATTCCTCTTGTGCTTAATATGTATGAATTATTACCATTCTGGCATACATTCTTTACAAACTTAGGATTTGAAGTTCATACAAGCGGATTCTCAACTAGAAAAATATTTACAATGGGTCAACATACAATTCCATCAGATACAGAATGTTATCCTGCAAAGCTTGTACATGGTCATATTGAAAAATTAATCGTTGAAGATAATATTAAAAATATCTTCTACCCTTGTATGACCTATAACATTGATGAGAAGAAAGGGGATAATCACTACAATTGTCCAATTGTAGCTTATTATCCTGAAAACATCTTAAATAATGTATCACTTGTAAGCGAAAATGATGTTAATTTTATTTATAATTTTATTTCATTAAATAATAAGACATTATTTGAAAAAAGAATTTTAGATGTCTTAAGCAGATACTTTACAGGTATATCTAAAAAAGAAATACATGAGGCTACTAAAAAAGCTTATCAAGAATATGAGTCTTATATTAATGATATTCGTAAACGTGGTCAAGAAATTATACATGAGTGTAGAATTAATGGAAAAGAAATTGTAGTGTTATGTGGTAGACCATATCACGTAGATCCTGAAGTAAATCATGGTATAGATAAATTAATATCAGGATTTGGTGTTGGTGTAATAAATGAGGAATCATTATCATATATTACAAATCCATTTAAGACTAATATCTTAAATCAATGGACATATCATGCAAGACTATATTCTGCTGCTCGTTATGTCATTACACAAGATGATATGGCATTAATTCAATTAGTATCATTTGGATGTGGACTTGATGCCATCACAACAGATGAAACAAAAGACATTATTGAAAAAGGTAATAAGATTTATACTCAAATTAAAATAGATGAAATAACTAATTTAGGTGCAGTTAAAATTAGATTAAGAAGTTTATTTGAAGCTTTAAAATTAAAAAAGGAGGAGAATAATCATGAATCAAGATAATTTTGATCAAAATTATGAATTAAAATATCCTACATTTACTAAAGAAATGGTAAAAGATTATACTATTCTTCTTCCTACAATGTTACCAATACATTTCCGTTTATTTGAAAAAGCTTTAATCTCATCAGGATATAAAACACGTCTTCTTACTAATTGTTCAGATAATATTAAACAAATTGGACTACGCTATGTACATAATGATACATGTTATCCTGCACTTCTAGTAATAGGTCAATTCATAGACGCACTTGATAATATGAGTGAAGAAGAAAGACATAAGACAGCTCTTCTTATTACGCAAACAGGTGGAGGATGCAGAGCTAGTAATTATATCTACTTATTACGTAAAGCTTTAGTTAAAGCCAATTATAATTATGTCCCAGTTATTTCTTTAAATGCTACAAAAGGTCTTGAAAGAGATAGAGGATTTAAATTAACTCTTCCTCTAGTATTAAAGCTTGCAGCTGCAATGACTTATGGAGATATGCTTATGTATATGAGAAATAAAGTCATTTCTTATGAAATAAATAAAGGAGATTCAGACAAATTAGTAACTAAATGGGTAGAATTAATTGGTGATGAATTCTTAAAGAATAAAGGAACTAGTTTTAAATTATTAAAGAAACACATAGAACAAATAGCTAAAGATTTTGATGATATTAAAATTAATAATATCGTCAAACCAAAGGTTGGAATTGTTGGAGAAATATATATTAAATATAGTTCTTTAGGTAATAATGATTTAGAAAAATTCTTAATTAAAGAAGGTGCTGAAGTAATGGTACCTGGTCTATATGGCTTCTTATTCTATTGTCTATATAATACTCTATATGATAGAAAATTATATAAAGTATCAAAATTAAAAGTTTTCTTATTTAAGAGAGTAATTAAACTATTAGAGCGTAGAGAAAACGCAATGATTGAAGCTATAAAGAAAACTAAATATACTCCTATGAATAAGTTTGATAAGACAAAAGATTATTCATATGGTGTATTATCTCATAGAACAAAAATGGGTGAAGGTTGGTTACTTACAGCTGAAATGGTTGAATTAGTTGAGGAAGGTTATAAAAATGTCGTTTGTGCCCAACCTTTCGGATGTCTTCCAAACCATATTTGTGGTAAGGGTGTAATGAAAAAGATTAAGAATATATATAAGGATGCGAATATAGTTGCAATAGATTATGACCCTTCTGCTACACGCGTTAATCAAGAAAACAGAATTAAGTTAATGCTAGCAATGTCAAGAGAAACTCTAGACAAGGAGGTTAAACACTAATGTATTATTTATTTAACAATATTTCATCTATTAAAAAAAGAAAAATATTAGATTCAATTAACCTCATTACAAAAAATTATAAAAAGGGTGATATTATCTTCAAAGAAGGAGATATATGTAATCATCTTTGCCTCATTAAAAAAGGTAAAATCATTGCGAAAAATTTATTCATAGATGGTCATGAAATAATCATAAAAACATTATGTCGTCATGATTCATTTGGTGAAGGTCTAATCTTTTCAAAAGATGCAAAATATAGAGCTACATTTATCGCAACCGATAATGTTGAATTACAATTACTATCTAAAGATGATTTAACTAAAATATTAAGTTCAAATCCTCAAATTTCATTAAATATCTTTGAGTATTTAAATAAACAATCATTTATGAATATGGCTCATATTAAATTATTATCACTAAAAAAAGTTTCTTCAAAAGTTGCATCTTACTTCTACTTAAAATTTAATGAAGAAGGAAATGAATTCCAACTTACATTAAATAAAACTGAAATTGCTCAATATTTAAATATAGAGCGCCCAACATTTTCAAAAGAATTAAATTATTTAATTAAGAATAATATAATATCATATTTCCATAAAACATATAAAATTTTAGATCCAATAAAACTTCAAAAAAGAATATAAGTCCTTGTTAAACAAGGGCTTATATTTTTATTTATAATCTAAATTTAAAAAAAGGAGAACAGAATATTCTATTCTCCTCTCATGGATAAAAGTTTCGACTTTTTTTGAATCGCTCTAAAACGATTTATTTAATTATGAAGGCTTAACCTTCAATTGATTGTATCACTTCTTCAACTTTTATTCAATCTTTTTTTACCTTACACCTTTGTATGGAACATAATTATGAATGTTTGAAACATTAATATTAGTAGCTGTCCAAGGACATTCTCCACCAACACAAATATCGTATAATTCATTATCATTAACAATTCTTACGAACACTATTCTACCAATATATGATTCATCTTCATAGATAAATCTTACTTCATCACCTAATTTATATTTAGTATTTATTGTAATTTTTTTTATTTTCTTCTTTTTAAAAAACATAATTATATTATCCTATAGTTTTATATATATATCTAATTCTTTAAAAATATGATAAATTAAAAAAAGATATTTGTAAAGATACTTTAAGTATCATAAAAAAGTATGTTAAATATGAATATGACATCAAAACACTTTATACAAGAACCTATAAATCTTCTGATAAATCTAATTACAAAACTTATCAAGATTTTTAAGATATATTTATCCTAAAGGACATTCTTTAGATGATGTAACTTAGGATGATATAAATGATTCTTTTTCTAACATAAACTGTTTAATTAGCAAATCTCTTAAGGATAAAAATACGCATGAAATATTATTAAAAAAATTTGGATCAACTCTTCTTACCAAACTCAAAATTAGAAGAATCAATCCAAATTCCATAAAATTATTAGCTAAAATTTAGTCATTGTGACGTATAAGAAAGATCATGAAAACCTTATTTAAACATGTCCTCTATACGCCTTCATTATATACTATAAAATATATTAATGTAAACTTTGACATATTAATCGCAACGTCTTATATTTTTTTACCCTATAAATACACTTTTTCCATTTATATTTCTATTAATTTGTTATTTAACGAAAATAATTAGCATTGTAAAAAGACCAGATTATTCATCTGACTGTTTTACTTTTTTCAAAAAAAACAAGGCCATAAAATGACCTTGTTTCTTTTTTAAATATAATCCAAAATGAATTATTAAGTAAATAATACTGTAAACTAACGCTTAGAGAATTGGCTAGACTTACGAGCCTTCTTAAGACCGTATTTCTTACGTTCCTTAGCACGTGGATCACGAGTAACGAATCCAGCTGGCTTTAATGTCTTACGGTAATCAGCATTAACTTCCATTAATGCACGAGTAATACCATGACGGATAGCTCCAGCTTGACCAGAAACTCCACCACCATAAACGTTAACATCGATGTCAAATTGACCATTAGTCTCTGTAACAGCGAATGGTTGCATAACGTCTAAACGTAACATAGCTGAAGGAATATATTCTTCGAACTCACGTCCGTTAATAGTGAACTTACCTGTACCAGCAGTTAGAATAACACGAGCTACAGAATTCTTTCTACGACCTGTACCGAAATATTGAACTTTCTTTGCCATAATCTAAATTCCTCCTACTACTTTAACTTATACTCAACTGGCTTTTGAGCTTGATGGTTGTGTTCAGCACCAGCAAATACTAATAAATGCTTTCTTTGAACATTACCTAACTTAGTGTGTGGGATCATACCTGAAACAGCTTCAGTTACCATACGAGTTGGGAACTTAGCCATTAATTCTTCAGCAGTATATGTCTTTAAACCACCGTTATAAGCTGAGTGGTATCTGTATAACTTGTCAGACCACTTGTTACCAGTTAACTTAATCTTTGATGCGTTGATAACGATAACGTAGTCACCGCAGTCGCAGTTTGGAGTAAATTCAGGCTTACCCTTACCTCTTAATAAGCTTGCAACTTGAGTAGCTAAATGACCTAAAGTAACTCCTTCAGCATCAACTACATACCAAGTATGCTTTACAGTTTGATTATTTGCCATAAAAGTATTCATTTTTTTGTCCTCCTTGAATTAAATAAACATTATTTAAGACTAAATTGTGGATTTATTAATTTAAAAAATGTACCTCATATATGTTACTACAACTATAATGTTTTGTCAACAAAAAATATAATTTTATTAAATTTTTATAAAATAAAAAAACGCCTTAAAACTTTGGTAATTATGTTTTAAAGCGTTATATTGTTTTATTCTTTATTATCTAATTCTTTTTTCAATTCTTCTAATACTTCTTGCTTCAACTTTTCTTTATCAATATCAGAAATTAATTCTTCCTTTTTATCATCTTTTTTAATATTTTTAGCTATAGATACAATTTCTGTAGCACATATTGTGATAAATATAAATACTGATATTATAAATATAGATGTTCTTGCAAAAGTACTATTTATTGAAAAGGCAGTTACAGTAGTTATATATTTGCCAATATAATTATCTTTAGTAACATAATAATAACTACCACCATTTTTATAATAATCTGGAATAGGATTATTATCACCTTGCATGATGAAACCATTATTAGTTTGTTCTTTAATTCTATGAATTATATACATATTAGTTTCATCATTATGATAAACTATAATATCTCCCACTTTTAAATCATCATACTTTGTGTTTTTTTCAAACATAATAGTAGAATTAGTTTTAATAGTAGGTTCCATTGATTCTGTTGGTACATATGTTATTGAATAGCCAAAAAATGAAGCGATTGTATTATTTTTAGTTGCTACAATATTAGCTATTACAAAATAACCTAATATTACTATAATTAGTCCTAAGAATGCTGCAATGATATTTCTAATAATTTTTTTCATATTATCAGTACATTTCCTTTTTATTTAGTAATAGTTTTCTTATTTACTAATTTCTTCTTAGAACCAATTACTTTCTTCTTGTTAAGTTGCTTAATTTCATCTTTCTCAAGAACTTTCTTCTTAACTACAGTCTTTTTAATACCAACAAATTTCTTCTTAGTCTTTGGAGTTAATACAATTAACTCAGGTTCTCTATATCTTTCAGATAAATCATGTAAATCAAATCTTAGAGGTACTAAGAACTTGAAGTGAACAGGTTCTGCAAATAAATCAAGCTTAGTTGCACCTCTTCTTTGTCTCTTATTCTTAATAATTAACTTATTACGTACTCTATTTTTCTTTTTATCTCTATGACGGAACTTAAATGCTTTCAAGAAGATATCTTCTTCAGCTTTAGCCTTAGCCATCTTATATAATTTCTCATAATATAATTTATCTAATACATCATTCAATGATAATCTATTAGAATTTAGATAATCCCTTCTACCCTTTAATACAATATCACTGTAATCAGCAAATAGATTTAATCTACTATCTTCAAATAAATCATAATGACGTAATCTAACTCTTATACGTTTAGTCTTAGGTTTTCTCTTTCTACTGTGATAACCTAAAGATATAATACGAAGTTCCTTTTCAAGAGCTAATTCACGTAATTTTTCATCATTTTGTTTTCTTAATTCTTCTTGATGTAATTCACGTTCTTTATCTAACTCATGTTGCTTTTCAAGTTCTTCTTGTAAAGCTTTTGCATCAAGCTTATTAAGCTTTAATTCAATTTCATGTTGTTCAAGTTCTAATTCATTCTTTAATTTATTTAAATGCTCTAAAGCTTTTTCTTCAGCATCTCTATTCTTTTCTAAATCTAGTTCTTTTTCTTCTCTATATATTTTTAAAGCTTCATAACGTTCTTCAGCTTCTCTTACAAGATCTTCTTTAGATTTACCAATTTCATCTAAATCATTATCTTTATATTTAAATACAGCAGGTCCAATTTGATTTATAATTTGTAACATCTTACAAACAGCATTCTTTAATGAAACTTCTCTTGTAACGTCATTTTCAAGACTTTCTTTATAATCATCTTCAAAATATTGGCTGGCTTTACTTAAAAATAATTCAGAATATGTATAATCATCTACATCTACATTCCCTGGTTTAATATCAAAATCTGTGTTTCTTATTTTATTGAATGAAACATTAGTCTTTTTTATTAAATCATTACTTCTTTCAATTTCAACAGAATTATT
>Ga0247611_10001402_pt1 | contig 42981 bp, 33 predicted proteins | sample 177DNAGHGhighgp2_FD_192422 | JGI IMG/M metagenome (GOLD analysis project Ga0247611, IMG submission 192422) | Sheep rumen microbial communities from Palmerston North, Manawatu-Wanganui, New Zealand - 1770 DNA GHGhigh gp2 | ecosystem: Host-associated > Mammals > Digestive system > Stomach > Rumen... | reverse complement strand
TATTCCAGTTGGAGATTATGAAGATTATAAGATTGTTTATAATTACCTTGGAAATACAGGTTATATAATCAAGAAAGAAGCAAATATAATTACTTGTGTAGAACCAAAGACATATGGTAGGTGGAACCAGGGTGTAGTTACAATTAATATTCCACACGCTGCTCTACAATCTAAAAAAGATGGAAGAGATTTCTTTGAAGTTTTGAACGAATATGCTGAGATAGCCCACAAAGGACTTCAGGAAAGAAATCTTTCTTGTAAAAAAATAAGAGCAAAAAATGCTCCAATTCTTTGGATGTATGGCGGACTTTCAAGATTGGATGATGAATGTGATTTGTCATCAATGCTTAACGATCTTGATTATACAACAATATCACTTGGATACATTGGTCTTTATGAAACTTGTATGGCTTTGATTGAGAAATCAAATACAACACCAGAAGGGCAGGAATTATCATTTAAAATTCTTGAATTCCTTAATAAGAAATGTATTGAGTGGAAAGAGCAGGATAAAATTCCATATTCAATTTATGGAACTCCTGAAGAGGCTTTAACTGATAAAGCAGCAAATGCTTTAAAAAGAGATTTTGGAACTGATATTTATGGAGTAACAGACCATGATTATGTTACAAACTCTTATCACGTAAATCCAGCAGAAAAAATATCAGCATTTGATAAATTGGCTTTGGAAGGAAAATATCTTGCTTTATCAAAAGGTGGAGCAGTATCTTATGTAGAGGCAACAAACCTTGAGAATAATATAAGTGGCGTTCTTGCTGTTATAAGATTTATGTATGATAACATTTTGTATGCAGAAATAAATACAAAAATTGGTAGATGTTTTAAATGTGGATATGATGGAGAGTTAGTATTAGATAATAATTATGGTGGAAAATATTTGTTCCATTGTCCACAATGTGGTAATGCTGACCAGCGAACATTGTCAGAAAAAATAAGGACATGTGGTTATGCTGGAGAAGCAGCAGCAGGAATTAATTCAAATAGTCTAAACATAAATCATGGAAGATCTGCTGACTTAGCAGCAAGATATGTTCACATGCAGTAATTAATAAAAATATTCCTACCACATTTGTGGTAGGAAATCCTATAATGAGAAAATAAATATGAATTATGCAACTATAAAATTTACAGATTTTGCTGATGGGCCAGGGGTCAGGGTAGCTTTGTATGTTTCAGGATGTCAAAAAGCTTTGGATGGTAATCCTTGTCCTGGATGCCATAATATGACTGCTTGGAACAAAGAATATGGAAATCTTTTTACAAAGAAAATAAAAGAGCAAATTATTGAAGCCTTAGATAAACCTTATATAACTGGTTTTTCTTTATTGGGTGGAGAACCACTCTCTTTATTCAATATAGATGATGAATGTAAGCTTTTGAAAGAAATAAAAAAGATGTTCCCAAAAAAAGACATTTGGGTTTGGACTGGATATTATTATGAAGATTGGATAAAGAAAAATGGTTATCATAAAATTTTTAAATATATAGACTATTTAGTTGATGGCCCTTATATTGAGAGATATAGAAATATAAAATTAAAATTCAGAGGTAGTTCAAACCAAAGAATTTTAAAATTTAAAAGAGGAAGAATGGTGGAATTTGTAAATCCAAACAGTATTTAAAAAGGAGGTGTTGATTATGATTTCAGACGAAATAAGATTAAATCCAGTGCTGTTTCCAGTTGAAAAATGTTATAATATAAGAGGAAAAATGTTACCAATAGAACGAAGTGTAATTTTAGATGCTCTAAGTTGTTATCAAAGAAAATTGAACGAGAGTGATTGTAGTTGGTCAAAAGAATTGCAATCAAAAAGAAAATTCCTGATAGAAGAAGTTCAGGAATTAACTAAAAAATTTGAAGAAATGAACTTTGAATAAGTTAATTCTAGGAGGTATCAAAAATGACAACACTAGGGGCTTTTAAATCTGATTATGAAAGATTTAAACAAGAAGTTCTAAAAAGACTTGAATTGCTTGAAAAAGCGAGCAATAAAGGGCTTGATATTCTTCTTGAAGCAAAAGACAATGAAATAGTTGCAACAGAAATTTAAAATTAAACCCACAAAGAAATTTCTTTGTGGGTATTTTTTTAATAGTTAAACATTTGTTTTGTAGTTCTTGTTATTGTATTTTTAGCGTAATCATTCCCTATTCTTGATTTTATTTTATTTGATTTGTTTAAAGAACTTTTTACTCTTTGTTTTTTAAAACCTAAAGAAGAGCTGTTTATTTCTTCTTTTTGCTCTATTCTTTTTTGGTTTGTTATTCTTTTAAGATTATCATTGTTAAAATAACCAATAAACTTATCAACACAATTTTTAAAAGAAACATTTTCAGTTTTTAAGCTTATTTCTGATAAAAACATAGGATTGATAAAAAATTTTTTTCCTTTTGTTTTTATATAATCTTTTAATTTATTTATATCAACGCTTCCATTTATATTATTTGTTAAATAGGACAGATAAATTTCTTTTTGGTTTATGTCTTCATTTATTGAATTTTTATAAACAAAAGGATTGAATTTTTTATTATTATAATTTCCAGATATTTTTGTTAAATTATATTTTTTTAAATCTTCCAAAGGCTCAAAATTTCCTGTTTCATTCATTAATTTGGCATAATTGGCAGCTAGTTGAATATAGTTCTTGTCAGTTTTAAAATAATATTTTGTCTCTGCTTGACTTCCTATCATTACAGAAAAATAAAAATTATTACTATATCTGTTATAGTTTTTATTATATGTTCCAAAATTTATAAGATTTTCTCCATTATGCCATTTGCATTGTATTATAGAATTTCCAAATATAATATCATATTCAGGATTATTAAAATTGTCTTTTTTTATTTTTACATTTTTATTTTGCAAAGCAAGATATAAAAAACATAGACACTCAAATATATGTCCTGTTAGACAATTAATTTCATCAAGCTGTAAACATACATCATATATGTCATTGTCTGTTAATTCTGTACTCATAGATGTTTTGACAGTTGCAGCATTTAACATATGATTATTATTTTTATTTAGCAAATTTTTATAATTTTTAATTATGTATAATATTTCAGACCAGTTGTGTCCAGTTAATTTTTTAAAATCTTCAGGCGTCATAGTATTTGTAGTATTTATATTTTCAAGTAATATTTTATTTAGTTCCATAAAATTAACTTGACTATTTTAATATTTAATGATAAAATTAAATATTAAAAGGAGTTAGAAATGGCTAATTGTACAGATGAGCAAGCAGATGAGCTTGTAAGTAAATTTTGGAAAAGAGAGTTTGAGAGGATACAAAGCATTGAATTTCCGATAGAAAGAGAGTTTCCAATTGAGAAAAAGACATTAATAAGTGAAATACATTCTTTAAAAACAAAAGATTTGAGTTGGAAAGCAAATTCAAGATTAGTTCCGTATTTTCATCCATCAATTAAATTCGCAAATAAAGGCGGGAAATTAAGTCCATATGAGTTTTGGCAAAAACTTAAATCAGATGAAGAATTATTTAAAAAATTTTATAGAAATAGACTTAAATCTTCTGATTATTTTAATGAAAGCGAAGAAAAGAATAAACTTCTTTGGGAAGGTAAAGTTCCAGAGTTTATTTATTCAATTGGATTAACAACAGGAATGTTTGCGCCAAAAGTTTCAACATTTAAGCCAGCAGCGGCTAAAATTCTAATTAAGAAATATCTTAATGATTTTGATACAATTTTCGATCCGATTTCTGGTTATTCAGGCAGAATGATTGGAGCAGTTTGTACTGGTAAAAATTATATCGGAAGAGATATAAATGATCAGACAATAAATGAATCAAAAAAATGCTATGAGTTTATAAAAGATTATATTCCAAAAGATATTAAAGTTGACTTGGAAGTTCAAGATGCTCTTCTTGATTCTGGTGAATATGATTGTCTTCTTACTTGTCCTCCTTATGGATTAATAGAAGAATGGCAAAATTTAGCTGGTGAAAAAATTTCTTCAAGTTTAAGTTGTGATGATTGGATTGATAAATTGCTTGAAAGATATTTATGTAAAAAATATGTATTCGTTGTTGATGGAAACATCGAAAAATATAAAGATTATATTGACGGTGAATTTGTTAATACAAATTATATAAATGCAAGGCAGGGAAAATTAACTCAGGCATCTTATAATTCAGAAAAAATTGTGGTAATTGAGAAATGACAGTAGAATCAAAAGCAATAATTTATAATACGCCAAATAAAGAGGATGAAATTTTAAAAATAATTGCTCCTCTTTATGATAATTTTAATAAAAAAGAGTTTGATAAAAAAATAGCGATATTTTCTGGTTTGAATGATTTTGTAAATATTGTCTATAATGCTTTTAATCAGCAAGCTGAAATTAATAATTTTGACTTTTCTGTAAAAAATTCACTAACGGAAAAGAAAAGTGTTTTACTTGCTTTTTCTGGTGGCTTGGATTCAGCTTATCAAGCTTTGGTTTTAAGAGAGCAAGGATATGAAGTTATTCTTTTCCATGTTAAAAATATGAATTTTTATACTAATGGTCAAGAATATAAAGTGGCAAAGGAATTTGCTGATAAGTTTAAGTTTCAGTTTGTAGAAGCAAGTATGAAATTTAACAAGGAATATCCAGAGTATAAAAAGGCATGGAAAGAAAATCCAGTAAAGAATGAAGTTTTTTTTGCTATGATGATAGATTGGCTTTTGGAGAACGGAGGAAATATAATATCATCAGGAGATGATTTAAGATTGCCTCTTTCAGAAGCTGTTCCAGATACAAATTTGTCAGACGCAAAAGAGATGACAGAATGTTTTTTAAATGGAATGAAACAATTATTTCCAAATTTGATTTACCTTCCAATAGAGAAAGCAGACAAAAATAAAAGGCTTGATTTTCTTGACAAACACGAAGCAACAGATTACTATTATTCTTGTGTAACAGCTGGAAGATTGGTTAGATATCTAAATCAAAAAGCTCAGGAAAAATATAATATTAAGCTTGATAAATGGACTTGCGGAGGTGCTTGTAGAAAATGTGCCATGCATGATTTACTCAGGTATTATTATCAGAATAAACCTTATCCAGAAGAATATATAAATAAATGTTGGGATACTATTTCCAAAGGTGCAGATAATGTGTTTTTTGATAAATCAATTCCTTTAGAAACAAGAATTAAAAATTTAATTGATTATTAATATATAGGAGATATAAAAATGACACAAGAAGCAGTAGTTATTTCTTTAGTGATTAACGGCATTGTTGAATTGGTGAAAAAACTTTTACCATCTTCAATTAACTCAAAAATTTATGTTATTATAGCTGTGGCAGTTTCTATTGGTATTGGTATAGCTTTTTCAATTATAAACGGATATAATTTTGCAGAAGGTTTTAAATTTACAAGTTATGTTCTGGGATTGTCACAATCATCTTATAATTTTTTACTTGAAAGCATTAGAGATTTTTCTGTTTCAAAAGTAAAGAAAGAAATTAATGAACAGAATTAAGTTCATCACTAATTGTATTTCGTCGCACTCTGTTAATTATAATTATGATAGGGTGCCAGAAGAAATAAAAACAAGTAAAAAGCCTTATGTTGAAATTGGTTGTCCCGACTGCTCAAAATATTGGAAAGTCAGATATGACCAATTTCAAAAAGGCAGTGATTGTCCTTGCCATAAAACAGGAAGAAAATTAAAAACTGATAATCTTGATTTAATTAAAGAATTACATCCAAAATTAGATTTTTCAAAATCTGTTTATTTAGGAGCAGATAAAAATATTAAATTTAACTGCTTAATTCACGGAGAACAAGAATTATCAGTTCAATCATTATTAAGAGAAACTTCTGGTTGTCCAATTTGTAAAAGAAACGAGCAAAAACTTCCAAAAGAAAAATTAATACAAGAATTAGATTTTGAAAAATATAATTATATTTTAGATAAAGAATTCTATACGAATGATGATGTTTTAAAAATACATTGCAAGGCTTGTAATACTGACTTTGAACAAAAAGTAAGAATACATCTAAGTTCAAAAATTGGTTGTCCAAAATGTGTTACAGAATATAGAGCAGAACTGAAATCTATTTCTTTTGAAGAATTTGAAAGAAGAACAGAAGAAAAATTTCCAAACAAATATATTTTGTATAAAGACAAATATAAAAATCTAACAACCGATACAATAATATTCTGTAAAACTTGCTGTAAAGATTTTCAAATTAAACCAATAGATTTTCTTGAAAGTGCTTCTGGTTGTAGAATTTGTGCTATAATTGAAGGGGCAAAGAAAAGAGCGTTAACACAAGAAGAAGTGAATAATAGGCTGTTGAAATTGTGTGGTGATGATTATACTTTTGAAAAATTCATATACAAAAATAGAGATACGATAATTAATCTATTTTGTAAAAAGCATAATTTTAATTTTCAGCAATCTTGTATGACAATTAATGTTAATGGTATTTGCTGTCCGTTATGTAGCGAAAACTCTAAAGGTGAAAATAAAATACTTGAATACCTAACAGAAAATGGATACAAAGAAAATGTTGATTTTGTTCACGATAAACAAATTAATTTGATTGATAATGGTTATTTAAGACCAGATTTTTTGTTTAATAATTTGAAAATAATGATCGAATATAATGGCGTTCAGCACGAAAAATATGTTCCTTTTTTACACAGATATAATGTTTACAATTTTCATAAGCAAAAGCATCACGATTGGTTGAAAAGGAAATGGTGTAGGAAAAATGGTTTTGAATATGCTGTAATTTGGTATAATGAAAATTTGATTGAACGATTAAAAAGTATACTGAAATGACAAAAAGTATACTGAAATCTCCTTTATTTAAAAAGATAACAATGAATAAAGGAGAAACAATATGGCTTTAAAGATATCTGATAGTCGTAGCTTTAAGCTACAACCCTTAAAAAGGAATAATTGGGTATTTCAATTTTCAGCAATACCTGGTAACACTAGTGAACAGCCAGAAGCTTTGGCTTTCGTAGCAAAAAGTTGTAACGCACCTGAATTTTCAACAGAATCACCAATTGAAATAAAAAGGATGAATGAAACTTATAAATTTGCTGGAAGTCCTACTTGGGCAGATATAAATTGTAGTTTTTATGATTTTATTAGAAATACTGATGGAAATGAACTTTCAGCTGGTGATATTTTATATAACTGGTCTTGTATGGTTTATAATCCATTAACTGGTCAGATGGGTTATAAAACACAGTATGCTACATCAGCAACTTTGGCTCAGCTTGATCCAGCAGGAAATATAGTTAGGGCTTGGAATATTTTTGGTATTTGGCCACAAAACGTAAAATATGGCGAACTTGATTATACTTCTAATGATGCTTGCGAAATAACAGCCACATTTAAATATGATCTTGCTATTAAAATCAGCGATTCTAAGACCTCTACTGAATCTGCTTAATATCAATTTAGTAAATATAAAAAACTCCACCAAAAAGGTGGAGTTTTTTGTTTAAGTTAAATATATATTATTTGTAAGAGGAAAAGATGATTTTAGAAAGAAAAGATTTACTGGGTGATTTGCTCGATACTAATTTTTCAAAAAAAAATTTAGATACACAATTAAAGCAGGCAGTTTCATCAATACCCTGTTTGAGTTTAACCAGTGGCGATTTTATTGATAAAAATAAACTTGCGATCAATATTAAAAAATTTAAAAACGAAAAAATAAAACCTGATTTATATGGACCACTTGAAACATATGCTTATGTAACAAACATTGAAGATATTGAAGATATTGAAGTTATAAGGCCTGAAAAAAAATATTACGATTTAATATTTGAGGCATTATATATAGCCATTGATATACTGACACCAAACAAACAAACTTTATATGCTTGGTATGAGTTTAAAAGCGACAATGATAATAAAACTTATATAATTGTTAAAAAATATAATTATTTTAATTCTGACAAATTCCGTTTAGTATTAGCTATTAATGAAAAAAATAAGAACTACTACAATAAAATTCGTGGTATGGAAAGGGATGGCGATAGAATTGTTCAATTTGAAACAGAAATAAAACTTTTTCAATCTGCTTATGAAAATTACAATAATAAAAAAATAACTCTTGGCAAGATTTTAGAGAGAAATATTGGCTTTTTGATAGAAAAAGGTGATGAAGAAAAAAGTAGCAATACGGGAGATTTTTCTTTAAGTGATATAAAAGAAGGATGTAAAAATGAATTTTTGAAAGTAGCTCAGAATGCTGGTTTAAGTAGTTATGAATGGGAAGTAAAATGTAATTATACAGAGATAAACAAAAAAACAAAATCAGAGACAAAAAAAGAAAGGATATTAAATACATCTTTTGAAGATGTGATTAGTAAACTTGGTCAGATAAAAAGTTGTGAAATATTTTATAAAAATGATAATGAATTTAAAGAGTATAAAAATTTTAGTGATATATATAATAAAATAAACACATTCAATGAAGAAGACGCAAAACCAGGAGATACATTAATTCGTGTTAAAATTATACCTACTTCAGATAATACAACAAAACGTCTTTTCGTTAAAAAAAATCAATATGTAAATTCAAAAGTTGATTTACTTGAAGTCTTGAAAGGAACCAGCATATATGAAAAAATAAACAGCTATGATGGAAACGAAATAATAATGAATAGGGAACCGAAAGATGTTGTAAAACTTGGAGGAAATATAGAAACTTACGATGGTAGCACATCTTATAACGCAAATAAGCTCTTTGTATATGGTTGTAAAAGTGAGCAAGATAACAATGTAAAAGGAATATTAGAAGAATGGAAATGTGAATTTAAATATAATGAAGGGTATATAATTAAAGATGCCAGCAAAGAAGTTTTAGATGAGTTAAAAAAATATTATTATGATAATGATAATGATAAAGTTCAATACAAAAAATATTTAAAAATAAAATCAAATGTTTTTTGTAAAACAATTACCAGAGTATTTAATAATAAGATAAAATCTGTTTATGGAAATAAAAATATTTCAAATATTGAAGAGACTGATTATGCTGGTTTTTTAAATGTAGTTCTTGCAATAACTATTTTGGAAGATAGCAACTCAATACCAAAATCTATAATGGATAAATTAAATTTAAAAAGCAGTGATAGTGGTAGAGCAATAAATGAAAAATATAAAAATGCTTTGGAAAGTGAAATAGGAAATTTGTATCAATATAGTGAAGAAATATCTGAATTTGATTTTGGTAAAGTATCAAAATTAAATGCGTTTGGAATGCTTTTAAATGAAATAAAAAAAATAGAAGATACACCAAAAGAAATAAAAAACATTGATATAGATGATATAGTTATAACAGCAGTTTGTAAGGCAAAAAGAAATTTAAAAGTTTATTCAATAAGCGGTTATCATTATGGTGGTGTGTACAAATTAAATAGTAAAGAATATCGTTTTGCCACATTAATTCCAAACAATGAACCAGTACAAGAAATAAGCGAAAATGATTATGAAGGTATAAGCATACAACAAGTCGAGGATTTTATTCAGTCTTGGATGGTACGACCAGAAAAACAAAGTGAAGGTAAACAATATTTTGTCCCAATTGAAGGATATTATGATATGCTTAATGGAATGACGCCATATGTCGAATTTTCTTTTAGGCAAGGACTTGGAAGTTTGTCTTATGATGGTAATGGTAATATAGTACTAACAAAAGAAAATTCAAGTGATAAGGAAATTTATAAAGAAAAACTTAATGATGGAAAGCGAACAGGAGTTTTTTATAAGCAGAAATTAGATGAGAATAATAATTATGTTGATGAAGGTGAATCTATAACTTATAGAGAGTTAAAACAAAAAGTTGTGAATTCGTTTAAAAAAATGAATTCAATTCAGTATCCTTATTTTGAAAGTCTTTCAATAACAGATAATGGCGTAAAAGAAATAACATTAATTCTTAAAGACCCAGATTTTGGTTCTTTAACCTTGGATCCTGTTGATAAAACTGTATTCTCGTTAGAATCTGTTATAAGAGAATCATTAAAAAATCCTTTTTATAATCAAGAAGCAGCTGAAGATAATAGTTCGTATGATAATTCAATTGATTATTCTGAAGGAATAAAAGACGGATATCTTGATATAAAAGAAGCCGCTGTATCATATAGTCCTACAAATTTAAAATTAAGATTTGGTTATGTTGATAATAGCAATATTAAGCAGAATAAAAATTTTAATTTTAAGGATCCAAGCACTGATGCTTTTAATGGTAGGTTTGAAGATACTACTGGAAGAGATTACAGATGGTGGAATGTATCAAATATAGGAAGTAATTCTAATATAAATGTAAAAGAAATAAAAAAATGGGTAAAAAATGACGAAATTCAAAATCAAAATGGTGATTATATATCTATAAATGATAATATAAATAACCCAGATTATGAAGAGCCAAAAAATAGTAATAATGAAAATATTTCATTTAACAGTATGTTGAGATCGCCTTTTCAAACAACTTCGGTTTCAAGAGAATACTGTTTTATGATAATAGGTTTTGAAACAGAATTTACCGAAGAAGGCTTGATATATAGAATAAAAGCAATAGAATCAAAAGATTCTGTTACGATGAAGACAAGGTTTTTACAAAGGTATGCTGAGCTTACGGCTAATCCAGAAGAAGTTCTTTATAATTTGATGCACATTTTTAACGAGGATAATGATGGGCATAATATATCTAGTAGCAGGGTAAAAATATGTCTTGTTGAAGACGTTGATGATAATTATATGAAAGACATACTTAATATGAAGTATGATTTTAAAAAAATGAAGAATGAAAAGCTGATTAACAGTGAAGCAGAAACTGAGGATTTGTATACGGCTGCTTGCTTTGGAAAAGGTATTGTATATAATCCAAAATATTTAAAAGATATAACCATAAAGTTTGGAAGTGAAGATGCCGTAAGAAACTATAATAATTCAACTGAAAGAAATTTCAAAGATAATCCTCCTTTGTATAAGTCAGTGGCTCAACTTATGAATGAATTTTGTGCAAGCTGTCCACCAAAGATTGAAAAAAAATGGAAGGATGTAGCAGATGAAAATGGTAATAAAATAATTTCAGATAATGGCAATTATTCAGCAAGACCACTAAAATGGTTTACATTTGAAGATATAAACAATAATATAGTTTATATTTGTCTTTATTACAGAAGTGTAAAAAAAATAGATAGAATAAGACAATATACTTGGGGTCCAAATAATCCGATACAAAGTTGTGTAAAGAGTGTAAATATAAAAAACTCAAATGAATTTGCTGTTCTTAGTGCCGTAGATGCTTTCAAAACAAATGACGGAATTATACCAAGAAATGCCTGTATTTCAGTTGGTGGCAGCATAGAACTTAACAAGGACAAAAAAATAAAAACGCCTGTTGGTTATACAGGAGATTCAACAAATATAGCTGGAAGCAAAGCTGAAAATTATTTAAATGCTTTTTCAAGCAGTATGTATAATGTAAATATGGGAATTCTTGGAGACCCATCTTTATGTTTTGACGGTGATTTACAACCATATACATATCCAATAAAGCTTGATTTGCTTATGCCACAGAATGAATTTACAAGAAGAATAATTGCTGGTGAAAGAAGCGATGAAATGACAAAAGAAGCAGCAAATAAAATATTAAAAAATATGCCAAGGCTTACAGATATTTATACAGGAAGTGCTTGGTATGAAAGAGAAAATAAAAATGTTGTTGGAAAAGGAGGTGGAGTTGACAACAATGGAGATCATTATACAGAAGTTTTATATAATAATGATAAAGCAAATCAAATGCTTCACGAAGCTTCTGGTTTTTATGTTATTTCAAAAATAGTACATGAGATAACAAAAAATGAGTTTAATACAAACCTTGAACTTGTAAGCTATCCTAATATAGAAAAGGATGTGATAAAAGGAGTTAGAGATTAGTTAAGTTAAGTTTTATGAATAAGGAAGAAATAGAACTATTAAAAAATCTTAATAGGCTTACAGAAGAACAAATTAATCTTCTAAAAAAACAAGGCGAACAAGAAGAAAAAAATAATGGAACTCGAAACGACACTTTAAATAAAGAAAAAGAAACAAATAAAGAATTAAAAACAAGAGATGGTATATTAAAAGGATTATCAAATGTTTTAAAAGGTATTAATGAACAAGGAAATCATTTTGTATCGACAATAGGACTTACAGTTGATGGTTTTGATAGCTTGTTTAAAAGCACCGTAAAAATAAATTCTGAGCTGACAAAAATGAGCGCTAGGCTTGGAGAAGCTAATAGGAATGGCTTTAAGCAGGTAAAAGAAGCATTTGAAACAGCTACAAAAGAAGTTGGTGAAAGTATTGAAAACGCAAATAATACTGTAAAATCTTTAATTGATAATGGATATATAGGAAATTTTAAGGAAGCAACAAAAGCAATTAGTTTATTTTCAATGGCTACAGATGTGTCAAGGGAAAATGTCGCGGATACATTTAATTACCTTAATAAAACTATGAAGATTGGAGAAAATGGAATAGCATCAATATATGCTTCTATGCAAAAAATCTCACAAACTTATGGTCTTACAAAGAAAGGAATTGAAACTGTATCTACATCTATAAAAAAGATGACAGACAATATGAAGTCTTTTGGCTCTAACGAGAACAATATAAAGCAGATGGCAATAGGAACTGCAAAACTTGCCTCACAATTTGAAAAGGTCGGTTTGGAAGCATCTAAGGCAGCAGCTTTAGTTGATCAACTTACAGACCCAGATAATATAGAAAAAAATATAGGATTGTATGCCCAATTGGGAATGAGTATTTCTGATGCTTTGACTGGTAACTTTGATGAAAACCAAATGAGAGCTGGTCTTGCTGATTTTGGAAATAGATTAAAAGAAATGGGACCTATTGCTGGTAGTGCTTTCGCAAAAACATTTAATATTTCTTATAGAGATGCTATGAAATATGCCGATATGGAACAAATAACAGAAGATGCTGTTACGCCAGAAGTAAAAGCAATGGAGGAACTTGCGAAAGGTTTGGATAAAACACAAGATGCTTTTAGCCTATTTGAAAAAACTCTTAATAAAATAAAAGGAATGATTGTTGGTATGGGGCCAGCAGTTTTAGGTGTTCTTGCTTTGGTTGTTCCAAGAATTAAAAAATCAATAGATGATATTATAAATAAAATCGGAAAAGCTACTGGTGCGATAGAAGATGCTGGTGATTTTGAAACAACAAGAGAAATGAACAAAATTTTAATAAATGATGAAAAAAAAGAACTTCAAAGATTAAAAAAAAGTTTAACACAAGCATATCTTGGCGGTAATGTAGATGAAATAAAAAATGTTAAAGGAAAAATAATAGACTCAAAAAATAATATTACTGAACTGAAAAAACAAGCAAAATTTTCTGGTAATATTTTTAGTTCTGCTTACGAACAAGGTATAAAAAAACCAATAGCAAGTGTAAGAGCCGGATTTGAAGCTGGTGGTGCTGGTGGGGCATTAAAAAGTATTCTTGGAGGAGCAATGAAGTTTTTAGGCCCAATAAGTCTTGTTTTGACATTGTTAGCACCTATATTACAAAAAAACCAAAAGTTTATGGATAAGATTTCAAAGGTGACAGAGCAAGTTACAAATATACTTAATGAGGCACTTACTCCAATTATAGAAGAAATATCAAAAGCTTTGTTCCCATTAATCGATAGTTTACTGCCAATACTTATTCCAATAATAAAATTTTTGGCTAAGGTATTACAGATTGTCTTAAAACCTATTGTTTGGATAGCTAATGGTCTTGGAAAATTGTTTGGTTTAATAAGTCGTATATTTGGGTTAACTGCTGAAAATACAGAAGCTATTAAAGATAACACAGAAGAACAAAAAAATTCTTCTGAGCAGATAAGAGCCGATTCTAGCGGAAGAACTGTTGCTACAAGGGGAAATATAAGCAACTCCGCAACAGAAAGCCAAGCCTCAACAGTTTATCACAATAGCCAGGAAAACAATACTGTTGAAACTAGAAGTAGTTCTATTGTTAATGATATAAATAGGGGAATTAGTGAAAATATAATGCTTGTTGTAGAGCAATTGAAACAACTAAGAAGTATATTCACACAAGAAAATATGGTTGGTGTAATAAAACAAGGAACCGAAGATTTGTCATTTGGCTCTAGCAACAATAAAGAAGTAAAAGTTTCAACAATGAATGTTGAAAAATTAAATAGCGTTTTGAGTATTTAAAAATGGATGGGTAAGTAGATGGCTGTAAAAGATGCTTTTGTTAAAAAAAACGATGATATTGATGAAAAAGATATATGGAAAATTTCACCTTGGCAAGAAAAAGATTATGGTGCTGGAAAAGGTGTAACTATCTCAAATGTAGAAGAACAAGATCAGCTGTCATTGGAAGATTATCTTGATGGTGATAATAATGCTGAAGTTGGAGAATCATTATTAAGTCAGCTTAGTCAATTAAAAACTCAAAATGGAATATATAAAGGATATGAAAATATAAAAACAGCCATAAGTGGTGGTGGTGAAATAGAAAGCGTCAATTTAACTGATAAACAAGATGAGTTAGGAATTAAGCTTAGAAAAATAAAAAACAATAAATTAAAAAGGGTAAAATTATCTTCTAAGTTTGGATTATATAATACATATATGAATCTACTTGGAAACGCTGCTGGATTATATGTAGGAAATCTTGGAAAAAACGCTTATTCGCAGATGGCAGATTATGCTTTGAATAAAACAAGAATATCTGATTTTACATTAGGCCTCGGAGTTGACTCTCTTGTAAGAATTGCCAAGGCTATAAAAAACAATGAGGATGGAAAATTCTCTTCTGTTGATATACCTGCTAAAGATTTAATTGATTTGAATCTAGCAAATTTTTTTACAATATATACATCAAAACCTGGTTTAACAATAAGACCAACCAATAATTTGTTACAATATGTTGCTGGTAAAGAAGGAACTTTAGAGGATGGCTTGATTGAAAAAAAAGGAAAAAAATCATTAGCAAAACCAGTTGCTAATTTTTTTAATTTTTCTTTTAAAGTTGGTGATAAAGACTATTATAGTGATAAACAACTTTTAACATTAAAGCAAAAAAACAATTTTCCATTTTTAAATTATGTTGAGAATGAAAATGAAAAAGACGAATTAAAAAATGAAAATTTTTATTTACCAACAATTGAAGAAAAGGGGAAAATACCATTTAATAAAAATTATAATAAACAAAATAATCAAACTGTTATACATGCAGCTGCAAGACTTGGTAAAACAGATGATAATCAAGGAAAAGGAATAGAAATAGGCTCAATAACTGATTTTTTGGAAAAAGCCTATAAAGACGATAATAGTGATAATCAAGCACCATATATTGAATTAAAATCTGCAAATTCCGTTACGAGATATACAGAACCTTATTCAAGTGGTGGTTTATATATAGAACCTTATTATGGAAGCAGTATAGAAAGTTTTTTTATACCATTTGAATTTAATGCAGATATTCAAGAAGGCTCTTCAAAAGCAATTTATACAACAACTGAATTTCTTGGAAAATTTGTACAATATAAAAGTTATACAAAAGGAGAATTGGCAACATTAACATTAACCACTAAATATTTTGCTCTTGATGGAACTGATGCTGGCTATAAATACTCTGGTGATACAGAAAGTAATACATTATATAAATATTATACTGATAATTGGCAGCGTGAAAAATCATGGGATTTAATTACAATACAATATACAGAAAGCTTATATAGATCATTGGTTCTTCCTGAAATAAGCAAAGCATCATTTATAAGACCTCCAATTATAAGAATTATTCCACCAAACAAATCAGGTAATAAATATAGTACAGTTTCAGATTTGTATAGTTATCCAAAATATAGCAATAGCAATCTAAATAATGAGCAAAATTTTGAAATAACAAGGGTTTTTGATGGTAACAATGATGGCAATGGTAACAATGATGGCAATGGTAAAAGATATTTGGCATCTGATATTCAAATTTCTCCAATAAGTGAGGATAGCTGGGGAAATAATTTTGCTTTTGATGCTGGTGGAAATTGTATGAGAAAAGGCTTTAAAGTTACGCTTACTTTGTTTGAAACGACAAAAAATTTTTTGGATACAATACCATCTTTTGCTTCTTATGTTGGCAGTAAAAATCTTTTAGAAAATGTTTTTTCTAAAAGAGAAAATATAAGTCAAAATGGAAGTTTTGTTGAAACACTACAAAGTAACAAATATGTTAAAGATTATAAAACAATAGATTCTGTAAAATATTATACTTTTGATATAGATGTAGAAAATAAAAATATAAATATAAAATCAACAACAGCGAATATGACAAGTAGCGAAGTAAAAAAAGAGAGTGCGAAAAATCCTGAAGAAAATATTGAAACACAACCAGTTGACAAAGAAGAAAAAGGTCTTAATGAATCAAAAGAGGAGATTAATGGGTAATGAGTATAACAGAATTACAGCAGTTAACATTTAATAGTGTTTTAGGTGAAGATACGAAAGGTTTTGCCGAGTTAAAAGATGTAAGAGATCAGCAATACTCTGAAGGCTCTGTTTTAAAAGGAATGGAATATAGGCCTGATTTGGTTGCAGACTATTATCTTGGAAATTCAAATTTGGCCTGGATGATTACAAGTATTAATAATTTTGTAAATGGGATAGAAGATTATACACTTGGAAAAAAGTTAAAAATACCGAGTATTTAATTATGTTATATATTGCCAGAGTAGTTGATAATAGAAATTTTGGGCAGTCAGGAACTATAGAAGTTTTTCTTCCTCAAAAAAATTCAGAAAATGGTTTTGAAAGATACTTTCAAGAAGATTTAAAAAATAATTATACTGAGTTGTATAATTTGGTAGAAGGTAATGATGTAAACACATACTCTTCAAAACTTACATTTTCTTGTCTCGTTATGTCGCCTATATCAAATGGATATAATACCGGAATGTTTTCTGTTCCTCAAATAAATACAACTGGAATTGTAATGGAAATAGAAAACAAAGATGAATGGTCATCTTATAGATATATATGGCTGGGTGGTCTTTATGGATGTAAATTATATGGTGAAGATATAAAACTTCCAAATGATGATACTGTTTCTGATTCTTTTTCTTATGAGGATAAAGCGTTACAATCTATAAACGATGATACAGATGAAGACAACATATCTGATAAGGATATTATAAGAAAAGGACAGTTTATAATAAAAACAAAAACATCAAGGGTTACTGATTTTGAAAATGTTACCGAAGAGCAAATAGATTTAGAAAAAATTCCATCAGATAATACATTCGTAATGGATAAAAACAAAATATCATTAAGACATAATGGATATTCAGAAGATAATGTAAAAAATAATATTTCTGATATAACATTTGATAATAATAATATTGTTATAAAAAGATTTGTTGGTGAAAGTGATGATAACAGAAAAGAACAAATAATAAAAATAAATAATAATGATATTTCAATAATATTTGATAATAAAACTGATACAAAGAAAGTAACATTGTCTTTTGATAAAGATGGAAATACAAATTTAGAAACAACAGGAGAAGTAAAAATTCATTCAGAGGGTGATATGTCTTTTGATACAGACAAATCTCTTTCTATACATTCAAAAGGTATTGCAAAAATAATTTCAGACAGGCAAATGAAAATAGAGGGAAATGGTGTTGATTTGGGAAGACATATGAACAATATGAGTACACATTATATGTCAACAAACACAGTTGGTTCTCCTACAAACCATTCTCTTGCACCAGTAAGTTTGAAAGACGGACAGGATGATATAAATGAAGCAATAAATGGATTTATAATATGATAGTTAAATCAAAAGAAATAAGTATTACGGCAAAACCAGAGCAAGAATACTATATAACAAAAGAAAATTATGATTCTTTTGATAATTTTATTAAAAGTAAAATTGATTCGGAAGAAATTGTAAAGAAAGGTATTGATGAAGAATTGATGGAGACAATGGATGAAGATTTAAGCTCTCTTACTGAAAAATTTGAAGAGAAAACGGAAAGCACAAATGAAATCGCTTCACCAGGAGAAATAATAATGTACTCAATGGAAGAAGAAGAAAGTAGAAAATATGAAAGCCTTGATTTGTCATTTCAAATGAGTAACATTTTAAATAATGATGGTATATTGAGTGATGAAGAATTAGCACATTTAGCAAATTCTTTTTTAGATTTAGAAGAAAGTGAAGAAGAAACAGAAGAAAGGTCAGGATTATTTGAGGCTTCTGTTCATTTAGACTCTTGTAATGGGCTGAGAAGAAATTATCTTGAAAAAATAAGAGAGGCTAAAAAAGTAACAGATGATAAATACGGTGAAATATATGCCGAGGGAATAACAAGAGTAACAATGGAATATTTAACAACTGGAGTTAAATGCATAACTACTCATACTGGTGGAACTTATTCAGCGGCAGGTGTTGGAAACTCAATTACTATAGAATGTTCAGCTGGGTATGCAAATTGTTTTAATTCTATTAAAGAATATTACAGCGGATATTATAAGCAAAATAATCCAAGTTATTTTTCTATACAAAAAGAAGCAAGGACTATATCAAATTCTTTTGCCGAAATGTATAACTCAGGAACTTTATCAGAAATGATAACCGGAATATATATACAGCCAAGTGATCCACCATATACAGTTCCGTTGATGGAAAGCAATACTGACTGGAATATAGACACATCAGCCGGAAAACAAGCTTTATATATATCATTGCTATCAGCTTTGGAAGCTTTGGAAAATTTGTCAAAATCAGATGATAAAATCTCTGTTTATAAAAGCTTAGGAATTGGAACAAAATACGAAGATACCGACGATGTAATAGCGGCAGCTTTGGCAGCTGGTTTAAAAGCTATGATAGCATTAACAAAAGTAACAACTCATTCTTTTCACAGCAATCAAGGCGGCATTGGTTTTTTAATTCCTTTTGGGACTTGACTTTTTTTATAATATATGATAAATATAAATAAATATTCTGCAGAGGAGGTAGAATTATGATAAAGATTGAAAGGTATAGTTACCCAGAAAAGCTTATTGAAACTTCAAATGATGATTTTGAAGTAATCGAATTGAATGTTGGAAAAAATAATTTTGGAGAAAATTGTTTTGGTGAAATTCTTAGGATACAAATCGAGACAAAATTAAAGCCGCTTTTTCCAAAACCTGAATTTGAAATGCTTATAGTATTTAACTCAAAAAATATTCCAGAGAATATAATTGTTCTTTTTAAAAATGAAAAACATAAATATTTTATAGAAAACTGGATAAAAGAAGAAGGATACAATTATGAAGATATTGATATCAGAGATAATTTTGTTTTTGGCATAAAAGAAAAGCAAAATTTTGAAAATGTAGCAACTGCTTCAAAAAATAAAAATTCTGTAAAAGAATATCTTGTATTATTCCACAAGTTTATTATTGATTATTTGCATAAAGATATTAATATAAATGTAAAGGCAGCAGTATTCAAAAACAAATTAATTGCTTTTGAATTAGTTCCAACAGGTAAAGGTGTCAATGATGATATTGTATTTTTAGCAAAAAATATTTCAAACGATATTCTTAGCTATACTGATGGCTTGAATATAAAAGATAAATTTACATTTATGAAGAACTATTTTGAAAGTTAAAAATATATGGAGAAAAAAATAATGAGCGATGAAATGATAGAAGAGGAATTGGTAGATTCTTTTGATGTTACTATTGAAGAGGAAACTACTGAAAGTGGTGAGAAAAAAATTGGCTTTAGAAGTTTGTTGTCTAAAGCTGATAAACTGAATGGCAATAGAAGAATTTATCCAAAAGCTGTTCTTAGAAACGTTTACACAGAGGCTTTGGAAAGATCAAAGAAAACAGGAAAGCCTATATTCGGTGAGTTGGAGCACTGCAAAGATAGCCATATTAACCTTGAAAGAATTGCCGTTACATTCCCTGAATTTACTTGGGATGAAGAGACAGGTGAAATTAGAGGAAAAGCAGTTCCTACTTTAACAGAGGCTGGTGAAACAGTTAGAAAATTAGCATTGTCTGGTTTTCCAATTTGTTTTAGCACTAGGATGGCTGGTAAAGTAAGACCACTTACAGAAGCTGAGAAAGCAAAATATGGTGTTATTGGCGAAGAGAGATGTTCTATTGTTTGTGAGAATGCTAGACTTATTTCAATTGATGTTGTTGGTGATCCATCAGAGAAGGGAGCTGTATCAAGCACTGTTTACGAAGAAAAACAATCAGAAGAGCCAAAACAGAAGTTGCCAACTTTCAAACAGGTTTTTGACGCTATGTTTTAATTGACAAAAATTTAATTTTGAATTATACTCCTAAATATTTATTTAGGAGTATTTTTTATGCCTAAGGCGATTACAATAAAGGAGTTTGAAGAAAGAAAAAATGAAAAATTTCCACAATTTAAAACAATAGAGTTTAAGAATATGACTTCTCCTTATAAATTCTTTTGTGAAAAACATGGAGAACAAATATCTGATTGCTGTTATACATTTCTTAACTCAAAATGTGGTTGCTCAGAATGTTTTAGGGAATTAAAATCAAAAAATAACAAAATCACAATTCCAAAAAGAGTTAAATATGATAATGATGAATTAAAAGAAAAATTAATTAAATTAAATGGAAATAAATACAATTATTTATTTCCAGAATATAATGTTGGCAATAGAGGAAGGATAAAGGTTTTTTGTAGGAAACATAATTTTGAATTTGAAGCAATTATTAATAATTTATTAACAGGACAAAGATGTAGATTATGTGCCAATGAAAAACACAATGAAGTAATAACAAAAACAAAAGAAAAGTTTTTAGAAGAATGTATTGAAAAATTTGGAGATATGTATGAATATAATTTAGAAAACTATAAAACTGGAATGTCTTACATAGATGTAAAATGTAAAAAATGTGGAAGTATTAGAAATATAATAGCAAAAGCATTTTTGGGCGGAGCAGGTATATGCCCTGTGTGTGATGAAAGCGAAGGAGAGTTTAAAGTTAGAAGTATATTAACAAAATATAATATTAATTTCAAACAACATTGTTACGATTTTAAAAATTGTAAATACAAAAATACACTTGAATTTGATTTTTATTTGCCAGAACACAATTTAGTTATAGAAGTTCAAGGAGAACAGCACTATATAGATAATGGGTGGAAAAGTGGAAAAGAATTTAAAGAACAGCAAATAAGAGATCAAATCAAAAGAGAATATTGTAAAAATAACAATATAAAAGAGTTAGAAATACCATATTGGGAAGTAAGTAAAGCAGAGGATATTTTAAAAGAAGAATTAATAATTGAATAATATCTTATCCATTTTATTTCTTTCTGCCATTTCGTTTTTCCTTTTTTCTATCAAATCTTTTCTGTTTATTCTTTTAAATTCACTTAAGAAATATTTAATTTTGTTAGTCATGAAAAGTTTTTCTCGTTCTGATATATCACTTAAAGTATTTCTATCAGAAAATATTTCTGATAACTTTCCATCTCTAAATTGGGCTGGAACTTCCTCCGAATTATTATCAATAAACATAAACATATATGGTATGTTTCCGTTTTTGTAATTAATAGCTTTTATAAGTTTTATACTGCTTTGATATTTTTTATTGGCATCTGCTATTATATTTTTTACAATAGTGTCTAAATTTTTTGCACTATTTTTTACTATTTCTTCAATTTTTGCCCCTGAATTATGAGTTAGGTATTTCATTAAATAATAGCAGAATCTTCCTTTGTCATTATCAATTATATCCCATTTTGATGTGTATCTATTAAGTGTTATTATTTTTTTACCATTGCTATAAAAAGTGTAATCAGCAAGTTTGTTTTCTTTCCCTCGTTTTATTGTATAGAATATTTTATCTGTTGGTTTAAAATTTTTATTATCTTCTTCGGCAACTTTTCTAACATACTCTTGTGGAACTTGTTTTTTTACAAACAATTTGTCTTTTTCTACTTCAAGAGGACTAGATTTAAAATACTCTTTTTTTCTATTATCATATGTTTCTTTGAATTTATCGGCAAAATTTTCTTTTTTGAAATCAGAATATTTTGTCCAAGTTTCTCCATTATCAGTAGAGATCCCTAAAGGCATAATATTTTTGTTATTATATATTAATATACAATCACCATCGTGTCTTCCATGATAAACTACACCAGCAACTTTATCAAATAATTTTTCTCTTTCTACTATTCTAGAAAATGTAACGTGAGAATCTTCATCTATTTCAGAGAAATATTTTTCGATTCCAAATTTTTTTAATTGTTCTTTTATGTATGTGTTTTTGCTTGCTTTTGGATTTATTTTTTGCTTGTATTGATCAAAATCTAAGAACATATAATTATGAAGGCTTTTAATAGCAATTTTAACAATTCTATTACCATAAGTTTCTTCCATATTTGTATAACCTTTTTTAGATAATTGACTGTCCATATTAAAAGTTGTATAAAGACCTTTCGAATGCTTGTCAAAATCAATGTGGTTTTTGTTTTCATATGTTCCATCAAAAAAAGAGCGAACTTTTTTACTATCTGATGATGGAAATCTATGATATACTGTTGCTGTATTTCCATATATTTCTTCTGTTAAAATGCTGTTAATTATTTGTCTCAAATTCATATAAATTATCTTTTTGAATAAAGATAATAATATACGGAGAAATCAAATATGACTTTAAATCAATTGTTTACAGAAATTCAATATGGTAAAGAATATATGAAAGATAAAGCTCTTACAGAGGCAATTAAAAAATGCTATGATGAAGAATATGATACATTCAGCGCATCAAAAAGAGCAAAGCAAGTTTCAAATGTTGTTTGGACAGAAGGAGAAGAGCTAAAACTTAATAGAATTCTTTCTAAAATAACAGTTTTGGAAGACAGGGTTGACAATGGAAAGCCTATGTCTGAGGCTTATAGAAAGATGCAGACAGCCTCTATTGCTGATGATTGCAATCTTTTTACAGAAGAAGTTTTAAAATTTAAAAGAACTGATTCAAGAAAGCTCGAATCGGCAGCAAGAATTATTGGTGATGTAAAATATTATATGACAAATTATGTTGATGAGAAGGCTGCTATTAAAGAGAGCAACAATCCTTTATTTAATAAATTTGTAAAAGAAGAAATTGCAGATATTGAAAAAGCAATAAAAGCATAAATAAATGGGCAGTTTTTCTGCCCTTAAATATTTAAGGAGTTAATATGACAGAAGAAGAAAAGAAAATGAAAGAAAAAATGGAAAGTGTCTATGGAAAAGCACCAGAATTAGACTTGTCAAAAATAAAAAATATGAAGGCATCAGAAAAGAAGAATGTAACTTCAAAAGATTTTGTTGAAAAAACCGAAAGGCAAATTGAAAGAAATAAAAAATCAAAATTTTCTTTTACAGAAGAACACGAAGTTAGTATTCCAACAAGAGGATATCTTTATAAAGATGCTGATGATGAAGACATAAAAAGAGGTATTGTAAGATTAAGACCTTTGACGCTTAAAGACGAAGAAATTCTTTCAAATCAAACATATATTAAGAATGGAAGTGTGTTTAGAAGAGTTCTTGATAGCTGTATGCTTAATAATTTTGAGGCAAAAAATTTTACATCTTATGATACTTATTATTTAATTTATGTTCTTAGGGAAATAACATATGGTCAGGATTATGAGTTTGAAATTCCATGTATAGATGAAAAGTGTAATAAAAAAATAAGCTATAAATTGGAAATGAATGAAGTTGAGTTCGACGAGTTAAAAGAAGATGAAGAACCAATAAAGACAGTAAAACTCCCAGTGTCAAAATATACAGTAACGATTAAATATCCTTCAATCGGTGATGAGGAAGAAATTGGAAAAATCAACACTGAATGTGGCGAACAGGCTGTAAGTCTTGCTGTAAGAGCTACCGAAGTGCTTGATAATAATGGAAAACCAATAAATCCAATTGATTGGCCTGATTTTTTTGAGGCAATTCCTGGAAGAGACAGAGCAGCAATAATGGATTTGTTTAAGCCATTAAGTGATTTAAAGGTTCCAACAATAAAAATGTCTTGTCCAAAGTGCGGAAAAGAATGGGAAACAGAAATACCTTTTAATAAAAACTTTTTTCGTTATTAATGAAGAAGAATATGCTGAGTATACATACATAACAAGAAAAAATATAATGGCACTTGTTCATTATGGTTTTTCAAGAGAAGAACTTTATTATATGCCATTGACAGAATTTCTTGATTATATAAAAATACTTAATGATGAAACAATTGCTGCTACTAATACCAATAACACTAATCAGTCAAATAATGAAAATGATGTAAAAATGGCAGGTAATACTATAAGGAATTTTTTGTAAAATAAAAGGAGCTTAATTAAGCTCCTTTTGCATTTTAAAGTTAAGTATTATATGAAAGGTGATGATTTTTCAGGAATTTGTTTTTACGATAAAAAAACGGTTGGATTTTCAAAAAATGAAAAAGAACTGATAATGGAGAATGTAAAAAGGATTTTATTGACAAGAAAAGGAGAGAGAGTTGGAAATCCAGATTTTGGTTCTAATTTAAAAATTTTCCTTTTTATGCCACAAGTTATGGTATCAGATCTTATAGAAGAAATAAAATATTCTGTTGAAAAATTTGAACCAAGAGTAAAAGTAAAATCTTGCACACTGGCATCTGATAAGGTAGCGCAAGATGATGTTGTAAAAATAAATTTAATTTTAGAATTAATAAATAAAGAAAATATTACTGTAGAGGTAGAAGTATAATTATGGCAAGTACACAAAAATTAACCGAATTACCTGTTATCCAATATACTGGAATGGATTATTCAACTGTGATTTCTCAAATAAGAGAGATTATAGAAAGCAATAGCAACTGGAAAGACAACTGGACGCAATTTTATTCGTCTGAAGCAGGAACTATGCTTGTTCAATTAATGGCTTGGATATGTGATAATCTTGCTGTAAGACAAGATATGCTATACAATGAAAGTTTTGTAGGAACGGCAAAAAACTATCAATCTAAATTAAGACTCTTAAATCAAATAAAATACGACATAAAATGTTCAAAAGCAGCAACTGTTCCAATAACAATAAAGCTTGAAAAAATAGAAGGTTCAGAAATTAAACTTAGCTGTTATGGTTTTGATGAAACACTTGCTGATGACAGCAATTCTAAAACAAGAATCAGAAGTAAAATAAGAAATATAAAAAATAGTATTTTTAGTTTCCAGGCTCCTAATATAAACGGAGAAAATGTCAATTGGGAAATATTAAATTACGATACCGATGGAAAAATAGATTATAAAACAATTATAAAATTAGATGGAACTGATAATATTTATAGCGAATACACATCAGGCTCAGAAACTATAGAGTTAAAAGCTATACAAGGAACAACAGTATATAAAGAATTTACTTCTGCTACTAGCGAAGAACCGATTTTTAATCTTAATGAAAAAGATGTTGATATAGATTCTATTCGTGTCTATGACATAAGCGGAAACAATTATGATAGTGATGAAGGAATATTTAAACCTGGAGCAGAGCATCATTATGTATCAAACTTTATTGATATAACAACTTTAAATGACAACATACCTTGTTTTATCGTAGAAAGAAATGATGATGGTTATTTACAAATAAGATATCCTTCTAAAGGCTTAAATAGTCTTTTAACAAAACATTTGTATAAACCAGCTCATACAATTGGAGTGTTTTATAGAAAATGTAACGGCTCGGAAGGAAATGTAAAAGAAGAAATTTTTAATGTAAAAAAAATAATTAAAAAAGAAGTGGAAGGCGAAGGATCTAAAAATATAAATATTGAGATAGTAAATGAGAAATCTGGCTATGGTGGTACAGATATAGAGAAAATTGATGATGCTATAAAAAATGCTCCATTGCTTTTAAGAACATTAAATAGAGCAGTAACATCAGAAGATTTTAATGTTATTCTTAATAATTATAATGGAATATTGACAAGTAAAACATTTACGCCTGATAATATGCCATATGGTTTTAATTCTTATTATGGAAGAGAAATATATCCACATGAAGCATTTAGCGTTGTAATCACAAACAAAAATGTAAACGGAATATCAAATGAAAATTTAAATAAATTCCCTTGGGTTCAAACTATCAAATCACATGCTGTAAATGAAAAAGTAAGTTTTAGCAAGCATAGTTTTAATGAAGAGGTTGGCAGTTCTGATGGAGTTTTTGGCCTTTTTGTAGAAGATTCATATGTAGATGATGCAAAGTCAGCAATAATACAAAATATAGATAATCCAATAAATAAAAAATTATATATGAATAGTATATATGATGATGGAAGCAAGTATGAAATTGAACATGATGATAATAAAAGGCTTATAAGAAATGCTGTAATTTTCAATAGCGGATACAATCTTGTTAATGACATTGTTGAAGAAAAATCAAATAGCTATAATACACCAATTGGTGAAACATATGAATATCAAATAAAAGTAAAATTAAACAGTTCAGAATATGATGGTAATTCATTTAGTGAAATATCAAATATACTATTTGATGATCAAACCAAATATTTAAAGGTTGATAATAATATTATAAAAGAGGATACAAATGCTACATTTACAAGTATAGAAGAGTTCTCAAAAATTTTTAGTTCTGATGGAGCATTTACTGGAAGATATGAAAGCATAGATGTTTCAAATATTGAAAAACCTTTGCATATAATAATTGACGATAATGTAGACTTAGAAATAAATTTAAAAGAAGAAATAAAAAAAGAGTTTAAAAGTAAAATTGGTAATTTGATCAAACATTTAAATGATAATGGTGCTAATATTGGTGTTAATATTGATAATGAAATCAATGATGATAACGTTAAAGATATATACACAATACCATTAAGCAATACAATTAATAGTAAAGAGACATTATCATTTGATTTTAATGTAACCGATGAAATAAAAGAAGATTTTAAAGATATTTATGACTTTGTAATGATATACACTGGAAATCTTAATGGGACAGCAAAATCAAGTTATACAAAAAATTCAATATCTACAACTTTACAAGCATCAAGAAAAGGTATTGTGGAGATAATAAATTCTGTATATAAAAATAAAATAGAAGAAATTGGAAATTCAGAAAACCTATATTACATAAACTATAAAGATGGAGATAACTTTAGCAAAGAAGATTACAACACATACATAAATGATAGTAAAAAATACAAATGGATATCAAGACAAAAAAAATCATTTGATAATTATAATGTCGATGGTATCAAAAAAAGCTATAATGGAACATTATATCAAGATATAAATTTAAATTTACCATCTTATAGTAAATTAAACAATAAAGATAAAATTGAAAATCTTCCATTTTATCATAAATATGAAACAAATAGCAATAGAGAAGCTAGAAATTTTTATGCTATAAAAATTAATAAATATATATATGCTATAAAAATTAATGAAAAAACTATCAATAATGCCAAATATTATTATTTTTCGAATGATAGTGATGCTACCGAGTTTAAAAATTACTATAAATTTGATGGTATAAATAATGCTGAATTACCATCACAAGATGAAGCTAGTAGTCTTGCTGCTAATAGTCTTGCTGCTAATGTTGCTATTGTTAAAACAGATGATATAAATTTAAAATTATCAGAAGAAAGAATAGAAAATGTATTTAATAGCTTTAAATATTCTATAAATAAAAATAATGATAATACTAATATAGAAAGTTTCTGCTTTTGTGCAGAAACATTAGCTCTTCTGCTTAATTATATATTTTCACAGTTTAATACAGACAAAGATATTATCTATAAATATGATAAAAATGCCAAAAAGTGGAAAGATTTACATGAAGCTGGAGCTAATGAAAAAATTTTGAATGGTGGCTTAAAAGTATCATATATAAATAAAAAGTATTATAAATATGATGCTTTAAATAAATACAGTTCAAAATATAGCAGTGATGATTACTCTGATGTTTGCACTGACATAAGATTTGAGGATATAGGAACAAGCGAAAACGGGATGGTGATAGGTTCTGTGATAGCCGAAGATTTTAACGGTGTAAACGAAAGTGATACCAATACTGTTGTAAACGAAAATAATTATATACCTACAGAAGGTATTAATGGAGTTGACAACATTAAAGATTTCTTTGAGGGACTTTTTGGTTATAAACGAAAATATGTGTCAGAGTTTCCAGATGAACAAAAAATAGCAGGCATAATAGAAAACGAAGAAGACGATACAGCAAGGCTTGTAATACGCTCAACAAAAAAAGGAGTAGATAGTTCTTTATATATTACAAATGAATCTGAAGAAAACAAAATAAATGATACTTTCTTTAGTATTTTTAATTGCCCAAATATTTCAAAAACAATATTAGAGGATGGAAGTGCGAATTTTATTACTCCAAAAGTAAGAGGTGAAAAAAGAATGGAGTTGTTTGTTGCCGGAGTAGATTATAACACTTCTAGTTCAGAAGCAAAATACTATGACGGTGATAGTGAAAATTCTCGTTCATTAACTGCTGGTGATATAATTGTTACCGATAGTGATATTAATTTAATTAATATTCCAACTAATAGCTTTATATCTTATGTAATAAAAACAAATAATTTTATTGATATAGATAAGCAAACAAATTTTTATTACTCAAACAACGAAAATGCTACAGAACATATGATAATAGATGTTGTTGGTTTGGATGGCCAAGTAATAGAATACAAAGAAGACGAAAACGGTAATAAAAAGCCAGTAATAAATGAAGAAAAGAGTAATTTTAATTTTAAAATTACAAATACAGAGCAGGATACAAATAATTTCTTCAACATAGAAGGTGATGATTATGTTAAATGTGAAAGCTTTTCTATTTCTACGAATGAAATAAAATATGATGGCAATATTTCAACATCAATGAGTTTTGCTTTATCAATTGACGATGATAATAAGCTTAATGTTGAAGATATTTATTTCGATAAAAACATTACAGCATATAATTTGATAAAAAATATAGTGGCAGCAGCAAAAAAAACAGACTATAAGCATAAAGATGAAATAACTAGAATAATTAGAGAGCATCCTACTAATTCTAATAAGATTATTTTGTCAAATTTATCAAATACAAATGAAGGAAATATAACATTCTATTGTATCGAAGATGAAGAAGAAACAACAAAAGAATTTTTTAAAGTTTTATTTGGAACTAATAAGAGCAATCCTGAATTTTACGCTTTGTATCCAAAAGATATAATGCCAGAAGAAAATATTATCGAAAATGACGATACATATTGGTATTCTCCTGTTGCTGATAAAGAACTTGTATTTAAATACAGAGTGTTTACCGATTCTTCAAAACAAGAAAGTAAATTTGCCGATTATTATATAAGCTGCTCAAAAAATAGCGATGATGGGTTTGATTATAGTTTTAGACTTGAAAAAACAGATACATCTACTTTGCCAGATGGTTATTTTTATATGCACTATATAAATGACAGAACTTATGACAAACTAAAAAATGAAATAGATGAAGTAAAAATAAACAAATATATGGAAAAATATATGATAGCTGGAACTGAGCTGAAATATCTTAATCCTTATTTTAAAACATTTGATATCTATGGTAATGTATATTATAATGAAAACTATAACAAATCAAATATAAAAAATGAAATAGATAAAAAACTTAATGATGAATATAAAATAGGCAATATAAAAAACATAGGTATTGGAAACAAAATATACTTATCTGATATTATAAACATTATATCAAGCGTAGATGGTGTAGAACATGTTGAGATAACTTATTTTGGATTTGATAAAGAAAAATATTCTAGCAGTAATAAATATCTTTCTATTGATGAAGCTCATGATTTTTATACTACAATTTTGCTTGCTGAAAATGATTCAAAGCATGGTGTTCATTTGGAATATTTGGCAAACGAAGAATGAAAAAGTTAATACAAGGTATAACATTTACTTGGATAACTTATGACAATAGAAAGAACTACATTTATTAAACCAGAAAAAAAAATCGTATATAATAAGATTGTCAACAACGATAGATTAATATCGTTGTTGACAAAAATTGGTGCATTAATAACATTAGAAGATTATTATGACAACTCTTATGAAGATTTTATCGCTGAAACAAGCAAAGATGGGCCTGTTGTAAAAGATAAAATAAACGAAACAAACAAACAAACTTTACTTAATTTTTGTGATTTGCTGATTGAAAACGATGATACTTTAAAAGAGAATTCAGTTAGTGAGCTTGTAGATAAAAAATTTTTATTTGAAGAAATAAAAAATGTTTTTGGCTTTTCAGATGATAATTACATAAGTTATTCCATTTATAAAGAAATTTATTATCTTTATAAATTTTCTTGTGTTGATAATTTTTTTAAGAACAACTGGGATAGATTTGTTCCAGATGTTGATTCAGAGCAAATAGATAATAATGAAGTTATGAAAAGTTTTGTCGATGCTATTATGATAGAATTTGACAAACTAAACAATATTATCACTAACACAAAAGATTTTAAAAGTTATAAAGATATTCCATATGAGTATTTGAATTATTTGTCACAGCTCTTAGGTTTTGAACAGCAACTTTTGAGCCTTGATGAAAACTTTGAAGAAGAGTTGAGAATTATATCTGCAAATATAATAGATGTTTATAGAATAAAAGGAACAATGGCTACTTTCGGTCTTTTGTTTAATTTGCTTGGTTTTGAAGTTGAAGTAATTCAATATTATTTTGATAGAAGATATAAATTTGCTAAAAGTGAAAATAACGAAACAAATTCTTATGATATAACAGACTATAAATATTATTTATCAAAAAATAATCCTGCTGATAATATTTATAGTGATTTTTCTATTATTGAAACAGTAACAGACAGCGATCTTGTTAAACCATTATCTTTTGATAATTTTAGTAATCTTATTTCAAAATATGGAATAAATTGTGTTCTTGGATATTCTGATATGTATGAATATAATGGTGAGAACTCTTTTGATGAAAAAGGAAAAAGAATTTATAATGGTGGAGTATATTTTTATAACGGGCCTGTATATACATATTTTAAAACAAATATTTTTAATTTAAAACCAGTTTTACTAAATGGCAGTAGAAATTTTTCTACTCAGCAATTATATATACTTAGTAAACTTTTAAAGTTTCTTGTTCCAGAATTTTGGAATAAGAAATATATTGTTTTCGTTGATGGTGCAGGAGAAGAAGATTTTTCAATTAACGGATACAGAAATGGGAAGGAAGGTTTTAGAATGTTAGACAGCGAAGACTGGCTGTTTAATTATGGAAATGATTACTGTTTAGAGAAAGACACAGAAGAAATTAAAAAATTAGATGATGAGTTTGAAGAATATCAGAAAAATTTAATAAATGAAAAATCTTATAGAGTGCTCGAAGTTGTATCAGCAGATGAAGAAGCACCAAAGAAATATGTAAAAATATCTGATAATACATATTTGGAAGAGGTGTCTGAAAATTCAGAAGCAATAGATGGTATTTTACTAAAAACTATTGGTGGCGACAAATATTATATATGTAAAAATAATATTATAAATTATGAAAATTCACTTGGTGAATCTGATGAGAACCCAAGAGATAATACTGCTAGTGAAAAAGGAGTTAAGTATTATGCGATTGGTTCTTTTACAAGCAGGCTTGGAGATAATGAGATAAAAATAATAAACTCAACAAAAGGTGCTGGTGCTCTAATGAAACTTAATAAAAAGAAGGATGGTAATGTTTATAAGTTTTGGAAAAGAGACAGCAAAGACGGTGATGCTTATAAAGTTTGGAAAACAGACGATGAAAGCACATATTATGAAAAATGGATACCTCCAAAAAATAATATAATAGAAATGAGCTATCCAATGTATGACGATTTAAATGGTACATATGGAAATAAAAATGTTACAAACTTTGTATCGATGTGGGGTGATTCATTAAAAAAAGCTTTTTTGACTACCAATGAACATATAGAATGTAAGCAAGTAGAAGGCATTGATGATATAATGAAAGAAAGTTCATATGTTATAAGAGAAATGCCAAACACTGTATGGAAAAAACTTAAAAATGATGATAAAACAGCTATACTTGTTGGTGATATAAAAAATATTCCAGAAAACAATATTTTTATTTACGGTGAAATGGTAAATTTTGTTAAAACACACAATGTTATTAATTATGATTATATAAATAATCAATTATATGTTAGTAATATAAGTATTGAAAATGTAAATATTGTTTTTGATGAAGATAACGAATATTATAAATTTACATCTAATGATAGTATTTTAACAGAACTGATTGAAATGTCAATTGGAGATGTTGGTAGTTATTATTTGGAAAAAAAACAAGGTAATGGATACTACTACTACACTATATACAAATTGATAAGCTCAGATGTTGAAGAAGAGAATGACAATAGTTTGATGGAATATTATTTTTCTCCTGTTAATAATCAAAACGGAAATCTCAAAACAGTTGATAATTTTGACGCTATGTTAAAAAATTTGGAAGATTATAAAAAATATACGCATACACTTTTTAAAATTAAAAATGAACCGTATATATATATGTTAAAAAAGCAACCAACAGGAAAAAAATCAATTACAGACTCTTCTGCTGTAACAGAATGCACAGGAAAAGTTCTTGGAAAAAACATATATGAAGAGTGCAAAGTAGCAGAACAAAATACTAACAATGAATTTTGTTTTTATTATTGCTATAACAAATACCAGAGTGAAAACGCTGTATCAGATGAAAACTCTGATTTTAATAGTGTTCAACACAAAAGAACAAAAAAATTTATTGCCAAATATAAAAAAGCAGATAAAAACGCTGTTTATATAACAAGTGACAAAAGCATATACAAAGTTTCATCAAATAGTTTAATTGAATTAAAAAATGTAGCTTGTGACAAAATAAAAGAAAGCAATGAAATAGTGATGGAAACATATAGGTTAAATACCGCATTGGATGAAAGTAATGATAATGAGTTAACGCCAGGAATTGAAGGTAATGATTATGTTAATGATAACGGAACTCTTATTCCAGGTGGTATAAAAATAGCAAAGTTCAAATATAACAAAGAAATTATCGGAAGTGTTGAAGCTAAAGAATGCATTCTTGGGTTAAAAAAAATAGAAGGAAATCTGAAAGGAGATAATCTTTTGTATACTTATGATAATAAATATAGTGGCGTATCGATTAGTGAAGACAATGACAACTATATATTAAATAATTATGAAAGAAAAATAAAATGGAAAAATAATTATGAAGCAAATAAAGCAAACGAAACGTATTATTTTGATATAGAAAAAAATTCAAATAGACCAACAAGATATAAAACAGATGAAAAGGTAGATGGGTATAATGATTCTATGCTTAGAGGAATATTCGAAGATATGCTTGGTGAAACTGCTGGGTTAAACAGAGGAAACAAAATACTAAAATGGGAGAAATAAAAAAATGGATGATAAGATTGAATATAAAAATGAACTTGATGAAATTGTAAATGAATTAAATATTTTTAGTGTTAAGTATCTTGGAAAAGAAACAGCCTCTATTATAGATTTTTTGATTTTTATGTGGAATGTTTTAAAAAACATAGGTAAAAATATAAACATAAAATTAAAAGAGAACAAAACAATAACAATCGAAGAAACAATTAAAGATGAAGAAACAGACTTTGTTGGTGAATTTAAAAACTTAATATGTATTCTTGAAAAGAACAGGGATAATACTGTAAGAAAATATAAAGGAACTAGCATAGATAGACTTGTATCTAGTTATCAAACAAAGGGAAAAATAAATTACTACAATGGTAGTTATGCTCAAATAATTGATGAAAGTGATAAATTTATTCATTATGATAACGAGATAAACAATAATACAAACTCTTTAACGATTTTAAAAGATAGTTATGTTCCTTATAATGATTATAACAACATTGATTTTCATACTCTTGAAAATGGTGATGATGAGAATAATTATTTTTATTACACTGTTGCTAACGAAGAAGTAAATAGTATGTATGAGCTTGAAAAAGAAAGTGATAAGTTTATTTGGCTACTTCATAAAATATATTTAACTATAAATGAATATAAAACAAACAGTGAAAGTTATCATAATTATTTTGATGAAGAAATAAAAAAATATTTCTATAAGAGAGCTCTTGAAAAATATAGGACAGTAGACATAGAAGAAAAAACAAGAATAAACATAACTTATAAAACAAATGGTATTGCCAATTTTGATAGTCTTATACCTTCTTTGTATAATAAACTTGACGGAAGAGCTGGAACAATAGGTTTCCCTAGAGTTATGGAATGCGCTAGAGGCTTGTGCGATTATTACGAAGAGCCTCCAAGTGTTTTTTTCTTTTCTAAAATAAATAATAACAAGGTTGAGATTAGTATTAATTTATCTGATATAAAAAGTGATATTTTAAGATATACGGCTGAAAATTTTTTCGATCAACTTTTTAAATTTTGTAAATTTAGATGGATGGAAAATGATTGTATGTTTTTAAACAACGTGTTTAAAGAGCAGACAAGCGTATTAAATATAAAAAAAGTTGACGATACTATTGCTTTGGAACTTGAAAGCAATGAATTAGGTAATAAAGCAAACAATCTTGAAGGAAGAGGAGTTGTATTGTTTGACTTTTTACAGCATAAATTAAGTGATAATTTAGTATCAAGTCCAGTGAGTTCAAACTTGGTAGAAAGAGATGTTTTTTATAACTCGAAGCAATTTAATTCTGCTCTGGATGATAGATCTTTTACTTTATTTAGTAATTCAAAAATAAAAGAAAAAAAATTAAGAATTTTTAAAAAAAGCATTAGCAATGAATATAGAGTTGTAATTGATGTTAGTGATTTTGATTTTGACAATTGTGTTGAGACAATTAAATTTATAAAAATAAAAGAAGACGATAAAAACAGAATTGTTCCAATAGATTATGTATATAAAGATGTAAAAGAAACTAATTATATCAATCTTGTAAATATAAATAATAGTTCGAGCAACGAGCAGTATATATCTGGTAGTGTACTATACAGCAATTCAAATTCAACTATAACATCAAATAAATTTAATAATAGTGGAATTGTTTTTGTAGAAGGAAATGTATTAAACGATAATAACACTGATACAATTACCGTAAATGAACAAACTATGAATATTGAAAATTCTGTGAAAAAAGAAATAGTTGAACAAAAAATTATTACTAAGTTGTTGGTTATCAAAAGAGGTTTTTACAAAGATGATGGTATTCCAAACGAAGATGATGACAATATATCTTTTATATCGTTAATCGGCTTTTGTCAATCTCAAAATGATAATGTTATAGCATATAAAGATAAGGATGGTATAAATGTATTGGATTTCTAAAGATGTTATTTTAAATAATAATAGTCTGAAAGAACACTATTTGGGTTGGTGTATTACTGGAAATTATTATCTAAATGATGAAAAAGTTTTAGACAACAAGTTTATTGATGGTATATATGATGTTGCAAATATATGTGCAATATCAAATCCCAAACAGAATTTTATAAAAGTAGAAGATGAGACAATTGTTGTTAGCTATGATTACAATCTTAGAATTATTGGTAAAAACGATAAATGTGGTGTTAAAGTTGAAGATTGTTATTTGCTTTTAATTGATTATGGTGTTTTACAAATAAATATAGAACAAAAAATAGCGGAAGCTATGGGTGATGATTTTTTTAACGAGGCTTTGTTAGATGAAAAAAAAGATATACAGCATATTTTTAGCGATGACATAAAAATATTATACAAACAATCTATAGATTCAAAAAAAGAACTCATAAATTCAAATAAGTTTAAAAAAATAATGGTTGGAGAATTAAAAGTTAATTTAGAAGATTTGGAGAATTAAATGTTAAAAGATTTACTAAAAAAAGCAAAAAATAACAATAATGAAAAAATTTTAAGCTCTATCGCTGATGGTTATGTTGATATAAAAATTTATAATTATAATAAAGAAAGAACAGAAAAAAAGCTTGTTTACCATGATACCGGTGATAATACTGTAACGGACTGGATGAGGCAAACATTGTTGAGGCTTCTTTCTGGGTATCCATTGTCTAAGCTTGGAAATGATACATTTACAGAAGAAAATAATATTACTAATTTTGATAATTGTGTAACAACTTTAAATAGTAGTAATCATGGTTCTGATATTAATGAAGATGGAAGTACAATAGGTATGTCAGATTCTCATTATTTTGACTATGGCACTAGTTTTAAATTTGAAAAAATTAAAAATCATTATGTTAAATATGATGATAGTGTTAATTCTGAACTTGGAAAATATAAATATCCTGTGTTTCCAACAAAAGTTCTTTTAGGCACAGGCGTTGAATATCCTGATTGGGATACATTGGCTGTTTCGAATGATAAAAGCAGTAATTGGTTTAGTGATATGCTTAATAATTATGGTGATGGAGATGAAGAAGCTGCACAAGCAAATTTTGATAATTTATGCAAATCTAGTTTTAATAAGTATTCTGCAACCGTGAATTATAATGGAAATTATAAAGGCAATGGTACTTTAATAAAAACTATAACAGTAAATGACCCCGAAAATAACTATGTACAAAATAATGACACAGCTGCCGAAATGGCGAGAGTGTATGGTGTTAGAGGTGCTGTTAAAACTCCGTATTTACCAGGATTAAAAATTAAATTAAATGATGAACAAACTATACAAACAAAAGAACAATACGAAAAAGCTTTTTTACAGCCAGTAATATCAGATTCAGGAAGATTGCTTAAAACAAAATATAGGGGAAGTGGTCTTCCTTGTTTTATTTATTTTGATAGAAATTATACAAATGGTCTAGATTGGGGAAAGCAATCTGCCAAAGTAACATTATCTCAAGATGAAAATAACAGTCATTTGAATAGAATAACTTTCAGAGTTGTTATGCCATCTCAGCAATCAAATGAGTATTATCCTTATAATGGTTATTCGTTAAAACAAATAGGTCTGTTTAACGATTGTATTCTTGAGGCTGATGATGGTACTGCTTCTGATGCAGGTAAAAAAATGCCATTTGGAACTTTGCTTGCCATAAAGAACATAGCAACTTTTACAAAAACAGCAGATCAGGAAGTTATATTTACTTGGACTTTGACAATATAAGGGAATAAAATATGAAAATTAAAGAATTTGGAGAATATTATTCAGTTGATAGTGATAAGAGACATCCTAATAGTCTTGAATTATTAGAATCGAACGACATACTTTCTGCCTCAACACTTAATAGACCTTTATTGAATTTATATGAAGACTTAAAAGATGAACATATTGCTTTTCAAAACATTATTAAATTGTTGTTACAAGATAAAAAAACTGGATATATAGATGGCGTGTTAGAAGGATTTAAAGCAAACAATGTTGCTTTATTCGAGGCAAAAAATGAAAAAAATGAAGACAGCTATTTTATAAGAATTCCAACTGGTTGTCTTGTATTAAATAACGATTCGTTAGTAACAAGCGATATTAATAATATAAGTGTTTATGTAAATTCTCCAAAAACATCTTTGTTTGATAGACAGGTGGCTGAACATTTTGGTATTGATTTAAATGATAGGGCAAACAGTGTTAATACAACTTATGAAATTAATAATGGTTTGTTAAAGTATAATTGTAAAATAACACAAAGTAAGATCACTACTAATGAAGAAAATGGAAATAATATTGTAAAAGTAGAACCAGAAGAAATAACATATGGAGAAAAAGAAACAATTAAATATGGATATGAATTAGTAAATAAAATTGCCAGCGGAATTGGTGGAAGTTATTACAACAAAACTTTTGATTATGCTCTTGAAGAAATAATTGAGATAGGAACAGATATATCCAAAATTTCTAAAATCTATGTATATTTTAACAACAAGAATACATATAATAGTAGCGATAATAGTATAATAAATTATTCAAAAAGTCATAATTTCTTTTTAAGTAATGATAATACAAATACAAATGATATTCTTGTTTTTGAAATTACATTTAACAGCGATGGTATTGACGTTAGCAATAAATTAAGTTCTATAGATTTAAATTTTTTAGAATTAAAAAAGATATTAATTAATAATGAAATGATATTGGATTACAACAGTAAAGTAAAAGTAAAAAATGATATCAGTATATCTGATTTGATTTCTTTTTATTTTTCAAACTCAATACCAATAGCTAAATTTAAAAATATAGAATTTGAAAATTGTGTTAATTTTTGTGAAAAAAATGCTCTTTTAGGTCTTATATAAGTTAAAATTAGGAGAAAAAAAATGAAATTTGAAGAAGCTTTAAAAATAATAAATGAATTAAAAGCTGATAACACTCTTGAAACAAATAAAAGAGGTATTAGTGAGAAAGGTTTGGTTGTTTTTGATATAGATGATACTTTGGTAAAAGCAAATCCAAATGTAATTAAGATTTATAAATCTATTAATGGCAAAGAAACGGCAATTTCTACTGCCCAGTTTGCAACTGATAAGGATAAAGCTGCTATGGGTAAAAATGTAAGAATGTATAACACCACTGCTGATGCTCCTACCACTGGAATTGCTTTCTCAATTCGTGAGTTTAGAGATCCTAAAAAAGTTTACGATTCTATTGTAAAGGGAACTCCAATTCTTGCTAATTTGAGACTGATGGATAATTATATTCAGAAAGGTTGGCATGTATCATTCTTGACTGCAAGAGGACTTGAAGGAACAGTAGCAAAAGCTTTATCGAATTTCTTAAGAACAAAAAATTCATCTGGTAAATTAGTTCCACTTGGTGATAGTTTTAAGAAAGCGATTTCAGCCGCTGTAAATGATGAAGATATTAAGTATGCTGGAATTGATGATGGAGATAAAAAAGGTCGTGTATTGAGAAGACTTTGTAGTTATTATAATTATGTAGTATTTGTTGATGATGATGTTAGAAATATTAATGCGGCAAATGCTCTTGGCCTTAAAAATCTTAAAGTAATCAAAGCAGCTAAATTGGGTGAAACTCTTAAGGTTGCTGATAAAACTTATAGTGGAGAATAAAAAATGAAAGCAGAACAATTATTTGAGAAATTTAAAATCTTAAACGAAGATTATAAAGATAAAATGAATATTGCCAAGAATAAAGCAGATCACTCAAAGGAAGCACTTGATCAAGAACGTGGTAAAGCTATTGAAACTTTTAAAAAGTCAAGAAAAGCTTTTGAAGAGGTTTTTGGTAAAAGTTCCAAAGATCCAACATTGGAATTTACCAACATGAATAATTTTAAAAAAAGGGCGTTTGACAATTGGAGTGAAAAAAAAGTTTTAGATGCTGCTTTTGAAAGAGTATACGAAGACTTAGCAAATGTTATAAAAATATCAAGAAATCCAAAAATAACACAAGAAGAATATAAAAAAGCAACAGAAAGACTTTTTGTTGACATTGATAAAGCATATACAATAGAAAAAAGAATTCCAGCAAAAATAGAATACACCCCTTTTATGCCAGAACTTAGAAAAAATCTGCAAGGATTAGGCAATTCAAATGTTAGTACACAATTTGGTTCTACTATATTCCCTGTTGGAGATAAAGGATATGCTAGAACTGATTTGTTTCCAAAAGTAATTAAATTTGGTGACATTCCAGGAACAGACACTGGAATGCTTGATGTAGCAAAAGAACTTGCTGGTGAGAACAAAACAATTATAAGTAAACTTTTTAAAAGATTAAAAAAAGCAAAAACTGTCGGAGATGCAAAAGGATTTGATAAAGGTAAGATTATCCGCCTTGAAGCTTTTGATAATTCAGATAATAATTCGGTTGAATCAAAAGAAGATACAGCAAAATCAAAAGCAATGGTAAAACTTTTGATAAAGCTTGGAAATCTTATCCCTTCTATAAAAGAGAAAAGAAATGATATTACAAAAGATTTTGAAGTAGCTGATTTGAAAGGCTCTCAGGACAAAGATAAATTGAAAAAACTTAATGAAATTTCAAAAAAGAAATTTCAAGATTATATCAGTGGAAATGGAAAAGAAGAAAGTGAAGAAGAACTTGAATCAAGTTCAAAGAGATTTGCCAAAGAACTTGAAGATTTGGATTCTTCAAACATCAAGAGTAAAAATGCTCAAAATCACGCTCAGTATCAATGGCAAAAAGAAAATGCTAAACGAAAACAGAATGAAGAACTTAATAAAGCAGCTGGATTTAACAGCGTAGATGAAGTTCTTGATAAAGCAGGTGTTCCATCTGTTATGGCTAAAAAACTTCTTGGACACTCTATTAAATTCTATGGCAATATTCCTTCACCAGCTGGTGGAACATTTGATCAGCTTAAAGGTTATTTAGTTTTGTCAGATGCTAACAAGATTGGTGGAAAAGATAGTAAATTTGTTGTTAATATTGATGGAAAAGATTGGTATGGCTATAAGATTGGTAAACAATATCGCTCTGTCAAAATAGCAGAAACGGAAGAAACAAGAAAAATGCACGAAGGTGAAAAAGATGTATTGTTTATCTATAAAGCCACATCTGATGAAAAAGAAAAAATAAGAGAAGTATTTGATAGCAAATTTAAAAAAGCTTCTGTGAAAACTTCACATTTTAACTATTAATTTCTAAAAAGCTGTCAGAAGAACTGACAGCTTTTTATTTATATCATCAGAATATTTTATTATTAAAAGTTTTATTTTATTGTCTTTGGCATATTTTCTTTTTAACCAATCGTGGTGTCTTTGGAGTTTTAATTTTTCTCTCATTTCTTCATTTGTCATATTGCCGCTCCAATTTACTTTTTTATAATGCTGTATTCCATTATGTTCTATTAATAAGTTATATTCCTCCAAATAGAAATCATAGCTTAATAAGTCTTTATCTTTTAAATCATTAAATTTATATCCTCTTTTAAATGATATTTCTTTCTCTGTTAATAGTTTGGCTATTTCTTCTTCTCTTTTATAGTTCAAACAATAAGGACAGCCTTGATTTTGATTAATATGATTTTGAGGAGCTTGTTCAAATATTTTACCACATTTCAAGCATTTAATTTTCACTTTTTCATCACATCTTTTATATTCACTGAGACTATAATCATACTTATCTCCTTTTAAGCTACTAGCATACTCTCTCCATTCCTCAATACTATAATGATATTTACCACTACACTTAGGACATCCAGTTTTTCTATACAGATGGCAATATAATGTTGTTCTGAATACTCCGTGCTCTTCACATTTAAAAGTTTGAAGTTCATTTCTGTCAGCAGTAAAATCTACTAAACTATAATCATATTTATTTCCGTGTATTTTAACACATTCTTTTTTAAAATCCGTTCTATATTTAGAACAGTAAAGGCAACCACCTTCTCCGCGAGAAATAGCACCAACAGTAGCTTCAAATTTATAATTATGCTTTGAGCAATAAAATGAAGTTTTAGTTTTGTTGTTTTTATACTCTCCAATTAATTCAAGAGGGTATATTCTTTTTTTAATTTCTTCCAAGCTTAATTTTTTCATTTTGATATTATTCCTTATTTTGAAATTTTTGTCAATAAATAAGTTAATTATATAAATTAAAAAGTATACTGAAAAATGAAAAATTGTCATTTTGAAAAAAAATTAAAAAGCATTTTTTTGGGTATCTATAAAGATAAATATATAAACAAATGTACAAACGGAGGTTTTATTAATGGACCAAACAGCTAAACTTAATTTGCTCGATGAGGAACTTGATGAAGCATCTCAGAAATACATCCAGGAATCACTGGAGGAATGGAAAGAGAGTGTTACAAATCAGCTTGTAGAGCAGTTAGAGCAGGAAAAACAGGCAAAACTTGAGGAACTCGAAGAGGAGAACAACGCATACCGCGAGCAGCTCAAAGAAGAGTTTACAGAGAAAATGCTTGATGGTCTCAATGAACTTAAAGAAAGCATCCGAGCAGAAGTTACAGCTGAGGTTATTAAGAACAACCCAGAATTGAAGATTTTTGAACAAGTAAAAGAGATTGTTGCTCCACTTGTTTCTGAAAATTATCGTGACAATGCTTATGAGGATACAATCACAAAGCTTTCTGAAGAAGTTGAATCATTGAGAAGAGAACGAGAAATTCAGGAAGGAGCAAAGACATTAGCTTCTCTTATTGCACCTTATTCTGAAAAAACACAGAAAGTTGTTACATCTCTTATTAAAGAGGGAACTTCTGAAGAAGTTACAGAGCAGTTCTATAACATCTTTGAAAGCCTTTCTACTCTTTTTGAAGAAGAGGCTGATGATGACAATGCTGACAAAGACGATGAAGGCAAAGACGACTCTTCTAAGAAAGAAGATGATGACGATGCTGGAAACGATGAAGGCAAAGAAGATGATGAAAACAAAGATGATTCTTATATCGACACCGGAAAAGAAGGTGGAGAAGATGATGACGAAGGTGAAAAGCAGCCTAAGAAGTCTTTGAAAGAAGAACTTCTTGCATATGCTAGAAAATAAGTTGGAGGTAATTGAATAAATGTACGAGAGTAAACTTTTTGCTAAAAGAGACTTTGAGCAGGAACTTGATAAACGATGGGGATGGATCACAAACGACATCGAAGAGGAAGATGAAAAACTCAATACTCAGCTCGTTCTTGAGAACTCATATAAGAAAATGGTAAACGAAGGTTCACTTCCTAAGGGATGGTTGAACTCTGTTCTTAACGAAGAGAATGGAACACTTAATGAGGATGGTGGTCTTCAGACTTCAGGTGCTGTTGGCGACTATGTTATCCCTAAGGTAATGTTCCCAATGATTCGTCGTGTTATGCCTGAGTTGATTGCTAACAAATTGGTATCAGTTCAGCCATTGTCATTGCCAACTGGTGTAAT
>Ga0247611_10001401_pt1 | contig 42989 bp, 37 predicted proteins | sample 177DNAGHGhighgp2_FD_192422 | JGI IMG/M metagenome (GOLD analysis project Ga0247611, IMG submission 192422) | Sheep rumen microbial communities from Palmerston North, Manawatu-Wanganui, New Zealand - 1770 DNA GHGhigh gp2 | ecosystem: Host-associated > Mammals > Digestive system > Stomach > Rumen... | reverse complement strand
TCGGTGATGGTTCTTGCCAACCGCCCATTTCCGTCGCTGAATGGGTGTATGCTGACAAACCACAGGTGTGCTATGGCTGATTTCAGTACAGGGTCAGTGTCCGCAGTATTCACCCATTGCAACATATCGTCCATCATCTGTGGTATGTCTTTACTGGGAGGAGCCTCGTAATGCACTTTCTCATTGCCATACTGACCGGACACAACCTGCATACTTCCCTGTCGCCAATCGCCCACGGTGATATGCGCCAACCGACCAGGATTGGGAAACAATGCACAGTGCCATCCAAACAGTCGTTCCTGCGTCAAAGGTTCGTCATAATGATGCACTGCGTCAAACATCACCTCCACCACACCTTCAATGTAGCGGTCGGATGATGGCACACCTACACGGTCAATTCCCAACTGCCATGCTACCGACGAACGCACATCGTCGGCATTCAAGGCAATGCCTTCTATTTCTGAAGACTTGATAATGTCCGATGTCATTGCATCAAGCACCACTGGGCTTTTTACATCAAATCCAAGCGTGTCAGCCATACCTAATAGTCGCCCTTGCCGATGTCTTACACGCACCAACAGTTCATTGATTTTCTGCTCGTCCCACTGGAAATTCGGCCAGTTCTTATTCTCCCATAAATACATATTTTCCTGTTCTTGTGCGGCTAATACAGATGCTATTCTCCGCATATTTTGCGGCAAATATACAACTTTTTCTCCGCATAACAACAAAAAAAGAGGTGCAACCTCATGATTGCACCTCTTTTTATTATCGGTAAAGCATTTACTTCACTTCCTCGTAGTCGTTTTCAAACGTTGACTACTTGTTGGTTACTTCACCTCCTCGTAGTCGACGTCGGTGACATTGTCGCTGCCGCCTTGGTTGGAGCTACCGCCTTGCTGGCCGGGGTTGCCGCCCATGTTGTTGGGGTCGAAGCCGGCACCGGGGTTGGCACCGCCGGCTTGCTGCTGGGCATTGTACATGTCCTGGCTGGCAGCCTGCCAAGCTTGGTTCATCTTCTCCATAGCGGCGTCAATCTGAGCCACGTTGCGGGCGCTGTGGGCGGCCTTCAGCTCGGTGAGGGCACTCTCGATGGCACTCTTCTTCTCGGCGGGAATCTTGTCGCCATATTCCTTCAGGTTCTTCTCGCTCTGGAAAATCATGCCGTCGGCGGCGTTAATCTTCTCGATCTCCTCCTTGGCCTTCTTGTCGGCGTCGGCGTTGGCTTCGGCTTCAGCCTTCATGCGCTTAATCTCGTCTTCGCTCAGACCGCTGGAGGCCTCGATGCGGATGTTCTGGCTCTTGCCGGTGGCCTTGTCGAGGGCGCTGACATTCAGTATGCCGTTGGCATCGATGTCGAAGGTTACCTCAATCTGAGGTACTCCACGCGGTGCAGGCGGAATGCCTGCCAAGTGGAATCGGCCGATAGTCTTGTTCTGGTTGGCCATAGGACGCTCGCCCTGCAGCACGTGGATTTCCACCTCGGGCTGGTTGTCGGCAGCAGTGCTGAACACCTGGCTCTTCTTGGTAGGAATGGTGGTGTTGGCGTCAATCAGACGGGTCATCACACCGCCGAGGGTCTCAATACCCAGCGACAGAGGAGTGACATCCAGCAGCAGCACATCCTTAATCTCGCCGGTCAGCACACCGCCCTGGATAGCGGCACCGATAGCCACCACCTCGTCGGGGTTCACGCCCTTGTTGGGGGCTTTGCCGAAGAACTCTTCAACTTTCTTCTGCACGGCGGGGATACGGGTCGAACCGCCCACGAGGATAACCTCGTTGATGTCGCTGTTGCTCAAACCGGCATCCTTCATAGCCTGACGGCAAGGCTCTATAGTGGCCTGAATCAGGTCGTCGCACAGCTGCTCGAATTTGGCACGGGTCAGCTTCTTCACCAAGTGCTGAGGCACGCCGTCAGCAACGGTGATATAAGGCAGGTTGATTTCGGTCTCCTGAGAGGAGGACAGTTCGCACTTGGCCTTCTCGGCAGCCTCTTTCAGACGCTGCATAGCCATCGGGTCTTTACGCAGATCCATGTGCTTTTCGGCCATGAACTCGTCGGCCAGCCAGTTGATAACCTTCTGGTCGAAGTCGTCACCGCCCAAGTGGGTGTTACCGTTGGTGCTCTTCACCTCGAACACACCGTCGCCGAGGTTCAAGATGGAGATATCGAATGTACCGCCGCCCAAGTCGAACACAGCCACATTCATATCCTGTGCCTTTTTGTCCAATCCGTATGCCAAAGCGGCAGCGGTAGGCTCGTTGACGATACGGCGCACCTTCAAGCCTGCAATCTCGCCGGCCTCTTTGGTGGCCTGACGCTGGCTGTCGTTGAAGTAGGCGGGAACGGTGATGACGGCTTCCGTCACCTCGGTGCCGAGGTAGTCCTCAGCGGTCTTCTTCATCTTCTGCAGCACGATGGCGCTAATCTCCTGCGGGGTGTAGAGGCGGCCATTGATATCCACGCGAGGCGTGTTGTTGTCGCCCTTCACCACCTTGTAAGGCACTGCGGCAATCTCTTTCTGCACACGGTCGTAAGTCTCGCCCATGAAACGTTTGATACTGTAAACCGTGTTGTGAGGGTTGGTGATAGCCTGACGCTTGGCGGGGTCGCCCACCTTGCGGTCGCCGTTCTCAATAAATCCCACTACCGAGGGAGTGGTGCGGTTGCCTTCGCTGTTGGCGATAACAACCGGCTCGTTACCTTCCATGACTGATACACAACTGTTAGTTGTACCTAAGTCGATTCCAATTATTTTTCCCATGATATTCTATTTTTTTATTTTCGTGTTGATAATTTTATTTCTGGAACACCCCTTTGCGGGCGAATCCGACATATACGGTATCAACATCCATGCCAAAAAACGCCCCTGCCACCCCCTGCTGACAAATTGTCACCCCGACATAACGTGCACGACAACATATCCTGCCAATCATGACACAGCGAATCGCAAAGCCGTCACCCTACAGCCCAAAGAAGGTTCGCTCTGCCTTCGCTCTACCTTCGCTCTGCCTTCGCTTGCAGGAGCGAACAACGAGCGACCCCACTGCGGCTCTTCTCTGGATTTGGATTGGTGCAAAAATGGCAGTGGACTGAAACAACTGTAGCAACTGTAACACTGCAACGCTCCCTGTCTTTTCCTGATTATGGTTGTCATTTTTTTCTTTCACACCCATGTGTAATACAGGGAAAATACGTATATTTGCAATCTGGAAATCAGAATCCCCATTAGACACCTTGCCACAAAACTTGCTGATGCACAACAATCCACAAAAACAACAATCATCACAATGAAGCATATCGTTCGACTCCTTATCCCCTTGACCATCATGGCCGCAATGCTCTATTCCTGTCAGAAAGAGGACATCGACCCCATCAAACCGCCCGCAGGCGACTACCTGCTGCCCCTCATCGAAACTACCGACATCCACGGCCTTATTGCCGATAACTCAACCGACTCCATACACTACCGGCTGGCCTACATCGCCGACAAGGTGAAGGACATCCGCGGTCACGGCGGAGCCTACAAAAAAGAGCGTCTGCTGCTGCTCGACGGCGGCGACCTCTACCAAGGCACCACCATCTCCAACCTGCAGCAGGGCAAACCCATCTATGTCTCCTTCGACAAGATGGAATACGATGCTGTGGCATTGGGCAACCACGACTTCGACTGGGGGTTTGAAAACATGGTCGACCCCGACGCCACGCTGCTCGACTACGACTACAACGGCCGCAACCACGTCAACGAGGTGCCCGTGGTCTGTGCAAACCTCTACCAGCACGGCAACCGCGTCTCGTCCACCAAGGATTACGTCATTGTGGAGAAAACTGCCGTCAATCCCCGCGGAGGCAACGTCAACGTGAAAATAGGCATCATCGGCTTTGCCGAAGACTACTCTCTGAGCATCATGGCCTCGCAGTTCTCAGGCAAAGGCTATTCCATCCAGGAGAACTACACCATCGCCAACAACCTCGCCTCCGAGTTGGAGGCCTCCGGACAATGCGACGCCACCATCCTGCTCACCCACGGAGCCGCCGACAAGGCTGCCGAACACCTTGGCGAGAGCACCGTTGTCGACCTCGTGCTGGGTGGCCACACCCACCGCACCATTTCCGGGCACACAAACTGGGGCCTCCCCTACCTCCAAGCCGGCAAGAAAAGCGAGAACTACGCCTACGCCGAGCTCCAATTCCGGGTCGACAACAACGGCAACATCTCCTTCACAAGCGTCAACGGCCAGCAGACCATCGATGTCGATGCCACCCGCGACCTGCACCTCTTCTCGGGACATAACGCCGAAGACCTCGACAACGACATCCTCTCCGTCTCCGACAACGCCATCTCCGAAATCTCAGGGCAACTCTCAAGGGTTATCGGACACATCACCGTCAACGCTTCCAAATACTTCATCGAGGGCAGCGGCGAACGCGCCTCGGTCATGGGCAACTGGATGGGCGACATCATGCAACGCATCGGCAATACCGACGTTGCTTTCCTCAACAGCACCAGCATCCGCACCTACTTTTCACTCGACGGGCAGCCCTCGCGGAACATCACCGTCGCCAACGTCTACGACATGTTCCCCTTCGGCACCCCAATCCATGTGTTCCGCATCACCTATGCCGAACTGCTCCAGCTTTTTGAATACTCCATGACCAGAGCCGGCAGGATTCTGCTGACCCAGATGACAGGTCTTGACTGCTATTTCACCAGCACCGAGCGCACCAGCAGCTCGGGCAGAATCTACTTCGAACACGCCCTCCACTCCCTCGCCAAGGACGGCACCACCATCTACCAAAATGGACAATGGACTTCCGACTGGTCGTCGCACACCCTCACCGTTGCTGTCAGCGAATATGTGGCAACCACCGACCGCGAAGACCGCGACACACACCTCCACAACCCCTTTGTGGAATGGTGCAAAACCTCACGGCTCATCTCAAACGACCTTATCGACAACGAGAACGCAGTCCGCGTACTCACCGCCGAAGCCGAAGCCAACAACGGCCTCCTCTCCATCGACACCCGTCCCCACTTCATCCTCTACACCGAGTAGCTTCACTGACAGCCCGCAATCTACATCCTGCCGATCTGAGCTAACTTTTGTCACGCAAAGACAGAAATGTTTTGGGATTATAATCCAAAAACATCCCCAAATCTAAAAGTTTTGGGATTTCATTCAAAAAACTTCCCAAAATTCAAAAGTTTTGGGATTATATTCCAAAAACTTCCTCAATAAGACAGACTATAGGGAACCCATTCCCAAAACCAATTGCCGACAACTGTATCAATCAATACCTGCCGTAATAGACAATCGAACCGACTTAACAAAATGTTATTAGCAAATTGTTAAGTCGTTGTATGTACAATGGAATCTGTTAGATAGAAAAGAGTCCCTGCCGCAGTGGCAAGGACTCTCTTTTGCTTATTCATTCCCGATTGTTTAATAACTTAATGAATTTCTGCAGTCGCAAAATATTGATTTTGGGGAACGATATTGTGGTAAGAACATCAAAGTGACGGTCATTCGAAACAATGAATGTTGCATTGGCGGCAAATGCACAATCCACAAACTTGTTGTCGTCAGGGTCTGCTGTAATAAGACCTAGATGGAATTGAGGGTCGACAAAAACCACATAATCACTATCTACAAGAGCATTTATTACATTCTCTGCTACTGTGGCATTCGTCTTCTGTGCAATAATCTCTTCGTATTCGGCAAGTATCTCATTGGATACGCACAATATATACTGTCCCTTGTGCAGTGATTGCCACACACAAAAATTCTCACTGCGAGATGACAGACTTGCCAAAAGGCAGTTCGTATCAAGCACAACTCGCATCATACTTTGTAGGGAGTGCGGAGGTGTTCGTTGAGGACTGCATTATTCTGCTCTTCACCCCATGCACCACTATCCCACAAGCAATCCATCTCCTCTGTCGCCTTTTGTGCATAGTAGTTAGAGATGACACGTCTTAGTTCCTCAACCTTTTCCAACGTGTCCATACGTCCGAGTAGTCTCAGAATGCCAAGTTGTGCTCTGTTAAGTTCTACGTTCTGTTCCATTATTTTTTTCTTTAATAACGTAGGCTCCTAAATATTATTGTGTAGAGTGGCATACAAAAAAACATTAGGTAATTTGGGGTAGGGTGTTGTAAGAGGAAAGAGTCCCTACCGCATTGGCAAGGACTCTCTTCTGCTTGTCACGGGCGGAGGAGACCGCCCGCAACAAGGGTTACTTATTTAATAGTTTAATTGTTATCCCGAACAAGGCGCACCGAACGACCAACACCAAGGTATTGGGCATAGCTTATGTGAGCTTCACTGCTATTGAAATACAGTTGATGTGCATAGTCTATTGCGTCCATAAGTGTGGAAGACCAATAGCGGCCAGCATATCCTATGTCTGCTATAGAGAGATTATAATTACGATAACCCGCTGCTGGCAAAAATATTGCGCCATTGGATTCCATGTCGGCCCATTGTGATATGGTGTAGCTGTTGCTCCACTCAGTACTACTAGTACTACAGGGATTAAATGAACAATTATCAGGTAATGACCAATGGTCGGGTAATAAAATAATACCATGCACGCCGTTCACGCTGCCTGTACCGAGTTTAGAATTAGCGTCTATTCGTGTGTTTATTAGATAATTCCATTCATTATACGAAAGAGAATGCCATTGACAGGTTTGGTTTCCTCCATTGCTGATGGTGTTAGTCCCCCAATCCCCAAAGATGTTGTAATCCGCATAGTTATTGGATGCCAACGTGGGATTGCTGCCAGTGCCCCAACCGAAGAGGTCTATCCATCCGCTATAGGTGGCACTAATGTTGCTGTTGGCTGCACCAATCATGTCATACTGGTGTTCTGCAAAACGCCAAGTATCGGTGCTGGCTTGGTACTGCAAGTTGCCCTGAGAGAACCACACCTGTTGCGTGGCACTCACAGAGAACAGACCACCTTTCGAACCGACCGGACGGAATTCGAGGGTGCTGCCAAGGGTGATAAGGGTGTATTGACTGCGGGTGACGTTGATGGCGGTGTTGGCGGTCTTGATGCAGTAGCGGTTGTCGTCGGTGGTCATCTCAATCTGCAATCCACTGTAGTTGCCTTCGGGCAGGTAGATGTAGAAGTCCTTTCCCTCAGCGATACTCTGTGCCGTGGTACAGGTGAGGGTAGTAGTATTCGTGCCGTTGGCGGAATACTCCAGCTCGGGGTCTCCACCGTTGTAGTCGACGCTGAACGTGCCGTTAATCTCGCTAGCGGCAGTGATGGTGATGCTGCTGATGTTGGTATTGGCCTTAGTGAGGTGCAGCTTCAGCACGCCACAAAGATTCTTGAATGCAAGCTGGTTGTCGTTGCTTTCAGCATACATGGGAAACTCGTTGATGGAGCCTTCCACGTAGGCCTGCGTGGCGGGCAGAGTGATGTTCACACCGTTGGATGTCAAAGTGGAAGGATAGTAGGCGCGAAATGGAGCGTCGCCCGTCTCGCCGCTTACATTATTGAAGATGGCGACTGTGGCAGGTGTCTGAGGCGTGGCCGTATAGATACCACTGCCCGTGTTACCGTAGACCTTAATCAGGTCGCCAGCCACCCAATTGAGTGCAGTGCCGTCGAGTTCGGTTTTTGTGGAGGTGCAATCTTCCATTGTGGCACGGAACTGTGTGCCGTTTCCGTTTTCCTCTTTCTTGCACGAGGTCAAACTAACTAGTGAAACTAATGTTATTAGTGATACTAGGCTGACAAGAACTTTTCTCATTTCTTTCCTTGCTTTTTAGGGTTAATAACTAGTCGAAATTGTTTCCATCGTAGCTGTCGCTGCCAGCAGTCAGTGCCTCATTGGCACCTCTGGTCTGAAACTCTGTGGAGCCACCGCTCATTTGAAAGCCATTTTCAACGCGGGCTTCAATCAGTTCTACCATGGGAGCGCCGTACTCCCTTTTGTTGTTTTCTGTCATTTGATAATGCCCTGTTATATCCCATCGGGCTCATCGGTTCTGTTTGCCCGATACCCGTAGGGCGGAAATACTGAATAACAGGATGGCTCATAAAAAAGAAGCGCGGGTATCTGAGTTCATCGCTCATCCCGCGTACAAGGCCTTCGCATGCCCACCTACCGAGGATAAGCAATGCCGAAGCCCACGCTGACGAATATACATCAATGTAATGTATAACGCACCAATGGACACTGGCGATTGCTTTACCGTGCGGTAGGATAGAAGTTGCGAAGTTCTGTACGCCGCAGATAAAACGTTTCGCTCAACGTCTTTTTTGTTATGTCCTGTTCCCCACCCGCTTACCCATCAAGGGCTCGGATGGTTGACGCTGCAAATATACGACTTTTTTCTCATACAGCAACTTTTTTAACAAACGCCGGATTTGCCTTTCCTCTTGGAGGGTTCCGGTTTCAGTCCGTATCCAACCCGTTTTCCACTTCCGATTGTCAAAGCTTCGCTTACTGTTCAGCATCTCATCACCTATTAACAAGCTCTTCTTCACCAGAGAGGTGGAAATATGCCTATTATGGCGTTGGTTTGAACTGAAAGGCAAAGGGAGCTGGATATGAGACGGGAAAAACATGATTGGAGGTCAGGGCTATTCCAAGAAGCACATGTATCCATTAAACTCCAAATCGGTCATTAGGGTTAGCGTTGTTTGGAACTTAAAAGGGTACAATCCATGTCGATTTTTGTACTTTTACCGGTACAATTTTGTGTCTTTCCGCCGAAAGATAACACAAATTGCAAGGTTTTATTCATTCTTTAATTAATGGTAAAATCGTGATAATTCGTGTAATATATTATTTTTCTCGCCGCGTCTGCGTATATGTTATGAAATTTGTGTAAATTTGCAAGCTAAACAACAAGGATTGTCACCCAATCCATTTATATTATCAAACACATACATGTTAGAAAGATTATATCAGACCTATCTGCAATCCCGCACCGTAACTACCGACTCGCGGCATATAACCTCCGGATGTCTTTTCTTTGCCTTCAAAGGGGAGACCTTCGACGGCAACACTTTTGCCCCACAGGCCTTGGAGCAAGGGGCTGCCCTATGCGTAATCAGCAACCCGGACTACAAAGTGGACGACCGCTGCATAGTGGTGCCCGATGTGCTTGCCACCCTGCAACAGCTGGCCGCACACCACCGCCACCAGCTGGGCATCCCCTTTATAGGAATTACCGGCACCAATGGGAAGACCACCACCAAGGAGCTGGTGCATGCAGTACTGTCCAAACGATACCGCACCCACGCCACTGCGGGCAATTACAACAACCACCTCGGGGTGCCGCTCACCCTCCTCGCCATCCCGGCCGATGCACAAATTGCCATCATAGAGATGGGGGCAAGCCATCCGGGCGAGATAGCCGACCTCTGCAACATTGCCGACCCCGACTTCGGCCTCATAACCAACGTGGGCCGCGCACACCTCGAGGGATTCGGCAGCTTCGAGGGGGTTATCCGGACCAAGACAGAGCTGTACCGCCACCTGACGGCCAAAGGAGGCACCGCCTTCGTCAATGCCGACAACGACATCCTCACAGCCCAGGCCGCACAATGCGGACTGAAAACCGTGACCTACGGCTGCGGCAACGCCAACACACGCGGCACCCTTGTGGGAAGCGACCCCTACATGCACTTCTACTTCGAGGTGGCCGACAACGTCTATAATGTCCGCACCCACCTGTTGGGCAACTACAACTTTGACAACTGCATGGCAGCAGTGGCCTTGGGATTGTACTTCCACGTTGAGCCGTGGGACATCAAGGAGGCCATAGAGCAATACGAACCCTCGAACAAACGCTCGCAGTACAAACAGACCGCCCGCAATACCCTATTTCTTGACTGCTACAACGCCAACCCGTCGAGCATGAAAGTGGCACTCGACAACCTCGAAGCCCTACCCATGCCCAACAAGACGGCCATCCTGGGCGGCATGCGCGAACTGGGCAACGACAGCATGGCTGAGCACAAAGCCATCGCCGACCGACTGAACAGCCTAACGGAGATAGAGTCCATCCTTGTGGGGCCAGAATTTGCTTTCGTCCACAACAATCCCGACTACGCCCGTCTCTTGTGGTTTGCCGATGTAGAGGCCGCCAAAGCACATCTCCTCTCCCACCCCCTGAACCAGCACACCATATTGCTAAAAGGCTCAAACAGCACCCGCATGTGGCTACTGGAAGAGGTGCTGTAGGTCTATTCTCCCAGTGCTGATAGCCGCCGGGCGTTGCCTATTTCCCCTCTGTGTTGGAGTGGTTGGGCTGAATGACGAATCCGCCGCATTGGCTGAATGGCCGCGAGCCATAGTAGCCTATGGGGTTATTGGCGATGTAGGACCGAACAATCTGTTCGAAACGTTGCTGCTGCTCGGGCGAGGGACGCTCATCGCCTAAGAAATTGTACAGGAAGTAGTCGACATAGCCATCTTCGGAAAAGAAGACCACACAGTGCCCTTTATACGGCTTATCGACATCAAAATGACGCTCCGCCATCTCGTCCGCCAGACCCTGGAGGAACACCTGCCATGTGAGAATGAATTGAACCAACTCCTTATCGGAGTGTACCAATCCCCAATCCTCGTACTTTTTTGTAAGTGTGTCGAACGTGAAAGCAGGCTTATATCCCACCTCCCTGAGATGGGTTTCGTCTATACCGGCCGCACGGGCTTGAGTGTGGGTCATCACCTTCTGTTCGTGTGCTTTGTGGGAAATGGTTCTGACGGCAATCGTGTCGCTTTTGCCTATGAGGTGTACCTCAGGCAAGGGAGCTTCGGGCGGAAGTGTGCACACTTCTACCCCATCTTCGACCATGGCGGTAATACTGTCAAGATTATTGCGAGGCGACACAACAATGTATTCCAACGGAGTGTCGAGGGCACAGAGTTTGCGGAACGACGGATTGTGGCGTATATCAACAATCTGGACAGATGTTTGGCGAAGATAGAGTGTGCGTAGGTTGGGGTTGGCGGAAATGTCAAGGCTGGTGATGCCGGGCGAAAAGATACAGAAGATTTCCTCCAGTTTCGGGTTATGGCTCACATCCAGATGCCGCAATTTATTATGGCTCAACTCTATCAGCTTTAGCTCCGCACAATGGCTCAAGTCTAACTCCTGTAGGGGTGTCTCGATAGCCGAGAACTGCTTCAACCGGGGACAATGGCTCAAATCGACACGCTGCAGTGGGTTCTCGCTACAGATAAGTACCTTCAGACTGTCGAACAATTCCACCCCCTGCAAGGACTCAATACCCATGTTGTGAACATTCAGGAGCTGCAATGCCCTGCCCATAGGCGTGCGTCTCACCACGTCGCGGTGCCACATACGGAGACCGAAGCCCTTTACCGGCAACCTACATGGCTCGACGTAACCTTGTTCAATCAAATAGGCACGGAACACCTTATCGGGTACCCGCGTCACCTCCACGGCGCTGCCGCCCTCCAACTGCGGCTGCACCGAGGCGCAGCCGCAGTAGAGCAGCACCAAAGATAAGAAAATGGCAAGTCGCCGCATAGGTTACTTTAATGTGTAGTAGATAGGCATCACATACTTCGACCGTACTGGCTTGCCCTTGAATGTGGCGGGCTGCCATTTCGGCATGGACTTCACTACCCGCAAAGCCTCATCGTCGCACTCGCCACCAACGCCGTGCAACACAGTGGCCTCCGTTATACTGCCGTCGGTATCAACGACAAACTGCACATACACCTTGCCCTGCACATTATCGGCCTTGGCCTTCTCTGGATATACGACCGAATTGGCAACGTAGTCGACCATAGCATTCATACCTCCCGGATACTCGGCAAGAGTAAAAATATTCATTGCATCCTCCTTGTTCCACCAAGATAGACTTGCCGTGTCCTCGCTCCACGCCACGTCGTACCAACGTGCCGACGGATTATCATCGCTTTTCGCTATGGGATTGGCTATTGATTTCGATGACGGTCCTACTAATTCTATTTTATCCTCATCTATGCATTTCATGGGATTGATGATTGCTTTTACTGAAGACCCAAGTCCTTCAACAAAGCGGACGGCCTCGGCCGAGTCGGCAAACACCTTGTGTTTATCCAGTTCCTCGAGCGGAAGCAGAACGCCCATAAATTCGCGTTCCACCAACTGTCCGTCGCGGTAGGTGTCGATGAACGGCGACACCTCATACCTGCCGTCGGGGATGGTGGCCTGCTCTTGAGCAGGCTCCTGGTTCTTGCAATTGGCAAACAGCAGCAATGCTGCCACAGGCAAGGCAGCCAACGCCTTGACCCACCCTTTGTGGGATTTCGGTTGTTTCATCATGGGAATACGGTTTTTGATTGTTGAAAAATGAAAACTATTGACTATCTGCGGCTGCACCGAGGCGCAGCCGCAGCAGAGCAGCATTAAAGAAATGAAAATGGCAAGTCGCCGCATAGGTTACTTTAATGTGTAGTAGATAGGCATCACATACTTCGACCGTACTGGCTTGCCCTTGAATGTGGCGGGCTGCCATTTTGGCATGGACTTCACTACCCGCAAAGCCTCATCGTCGCACTCGCCACCAACTCCACGCAACACCGTAACGTCGCCCACGCTGCCGTCCGGCTCCACAACAAACTGCACATACACCTTGCCCTGCACCCCGTCAGTCTTGGCCTTTTCGGGATAGACGACCGACTTGGCAATATAACTGGACATGGCCTCCAAGCCCCCAGGGTACTCTGCAAGCTTAAATTTGCCACTGTCCTCTTCGTCCCACCAGCTCAATGCGTCACGGTCGTCGGCCCATGCCACATCATACCACCGTGCTGCAGCACTATCGTTAAGGTTCACCATCGACACTGTGCTGACAGCCTTCCCCTCCACTACCAGCCTGTCCGAGTAGCGTGCCGCCTCGGCCGAGTCGGCAAACACCTTGTGTTTATCCAACTCTTCAAGCGGAAGCAGAACGCCCATAAACTCGCGTTCCACTAACTGTCCGTCGCGGTAGGTGTCGGTGAATGGCGACACCAGATATTGTCCGTCGGGGATGGCAGCCTGTTGCTGCGTAGGCTCCTGGTTCTTGCAATTGGCAAACAGCAGCAAGGCCGCCACAGGCAAGGCTGCCAACGCCTTGACCCACCCTCTGCGGGATTTCGGTTGTTTCATCATGGAAATACGGTTTTTGATTGTTGAAAAATGAAAACTATTGACTATCGGGACATACTGCATCCCGGTTATTTGACAATAAAGCAGACGGAGGTAGCTCTTGTATTCGCCTTCGCCGCTCTGTTGCAGCACCGCCTCGTCGGCCAAGTACTCATGCACCTCGCGCAAATCGCGTCCATACAGCCACACAAATGGGTCGAACCACAACAGGCAGCACACCAGCTGCACCAACAGGATGTCCCAACTGTGCCCCTGTGCAGCGTGCAGGCGTTCATGCTTCAGCACCAGTTGCAGCTCGGTATCGGACATACCTCCGCGTCCAGCCACGATATAGCGGAAAAAAGAGAACGACGACTCATCCCTGTCGGTCACAGCCTCGCGGAAGCGCCCATCGGGGACAAACTCGTACTTGCGCAGTTTGCGCCACAGCACAGCGTAACGCATACCCAGCAGCAGCACACACAAGGCCACCCCGACCCCATATATAATACCCAGCACCTGCCACACGTCAACACCATGTGGGGCCGACACCTCTGCACTGATAAGGGATTGATTGTTTATAGATGCTTCGGGTGTGTCACCCAAACCGGATAAATCCAGCAAATAACCCCCACCTCCTATTGCCGTGGGGGAGCCAACAGCCACCCGGGGGTGCACCAGTGGCAACAGCAGGCTCAGCACCAGCGTTGCCAACAAGAAGAATCGGTTCAGGCGCAGACAATGCTCCTTCCGCAAGAGCAAACGGTAGGCAATCCAGAACAAAGCTGTACCGAGAACGGCAAAAAGCAGATAGCGTGTCATTTCTCAACCTCCTTTATCAAAGCGTCAAGCTCTTCGAGCGAAACAGCCTTCTTATCCACTAAAAACGACACTATATTGCGGAACGACGAACCAAAGAAACGGTTTGCCAAATGGCCCAGAATCCGCGAAGAATAATCGTCTCGACTGATGAGGGGATAATACAAATTGGATTTATTGTAGGTCTCGTGTCCTACAAAACCTTTTCGTTCAAGGAGCCTTACCACTGTAAGAATGGTATTGTATGCCGGCTTGGGCTCCTCTACCGCTGCAACTATCTCGTTGGCAAACCCTTTACCTATCGACCATAGAGCCTGCATCACTTGCTCTTCCGATTTGGTTAATTCTAATTCATCTTTTATATTCATAACTATAAAATATATTGTATAACTAGTTTTATAGTTACATAACGGCATTATCATTATATTATTGTCCTAAGGCATATTTTTTTTCTAAAAAAAATCCTGACACTTTGATTTATCGGCTAACATATGCCGCATCATACAGACAACGAGATAAATACAAAAAGCAAACTCTGCCAAATTGAATAGGTGGATAGGCAAAAAAAACAAAAAAGCCCCGCCAAAAGGCGAGGCCATAAAACATTTTATAAGGTCTTTTACAGAACGAAGCGGATGCCAAATTCGTGGATCTTGGTGTCGCCGCTCTTGTAAGTAGGTACGAGGTTGAAATAAATCTCAGTACCGGGAGAGAAGATAAGCCAACGGCTCTGGGTTCCAATGGCAATATCGCAACGGAACTGATTGAATTGAGCACCTTCGGCATTCAGTTTCTTTAAATTGATTCCAGGAACCACACCAAGATACCAGCCGTGGTCATTGTCCTTATTGATATGGCTCAGTTTAATGGGAAGCACAATGGTGCTGAACATTTTATGTTCTTCTTTGCCATTGAAGGAGCTACGGGTAATGCCATTATCAAATTCTGTTTTGGTGAACAGGTGGCTATAAGTGAGGTAGGTGAAACGGTAACCGATACCGATGTTGAAATCCCAACGTTTGGCAATGGGGCGGTGATAGTCGAAAGTAATACCAACATTGGCACCAGTGCTGTTATAGAAACTGTTCTGGGTGTACATACGGCGATTGCCCAAAATGGTGACTGAAGGGTCAGCAGTAAAGTTGGGGAAACGGTTCCAAGCCTGATAATGTTCTTGACGTTTACGTTTCTTCTCTGCCTTTTTCTGTTCGGCCTTAGCCTTGTTCTCAGCCTTCACCTGCTCACGCTTAATGCGGTCTTGCTCTTTCTTAGCAGCCTTCTCAGCTTCCTTTTGTTCTTCCTTACGGAGTCTTTCCTGCTCTTTAATTCGCTCTTCCTGGGCTTTCTGTTCGGCTTTCTGTTGTTCTCTTTGCAATTTTTCCTGTTCTTTCTGCTGCTGTTTCAACAGATCTTGTTGTTCTTTCTGTTGTTGTTTCAGGAGAGCTTCCTGCTGTTTTGCACGTTCGATAGAGTCATTACTTTGTGCGAAAGCAGTGCCGGCCGTTAAGGCCATTGCGATTAAAAAAATGTAAAATTTCTTCATACTTCCAATTATTTATTAATTTTTTCGATAACGAGATATTGTCACATATATTGTGCTAGGATAAAAAAAAAGAATTGGTTTCCCAATTCTTTTCTTTCATTGTCGGGGCGAAAAGACTCGAACTTTCGACCCCTTGCACCCCATGCAAGTGCGCTAGCCAACTGCGCCACGCCCCGAACAAATGTGCTTCGATTTGTGTTTCTCTCACTCTCGAAAACGGTTGCAAAAGTACTACTTTTTTTTTAACCGACCAAATTTTTTTTCTAAAAAACCATACACGCCCCCAAAGATACATATACAATAAACTAATGTACAAACTATTACATTACTTAAAAAAAGTTACAAAAATTACATTCTCACCACTTCCCTGCGCACTATAATTGGGGGTATTATTACCATTTTTAAACGAAATTTGACCATCGGTCGGTAGTACTGATTTAAGATATACGTTTAAATCACTGATTCTACGCTCAATAATCATATTATTAAAATCAGCATCTGTCGACTGGTCGCAAAATAATGAGAGTCGTGCCTTGACTTTTGGATTGTCCCTTAGGAAGTCAACTATCGGATTAAGAACATTTTCCCCCTCTACCGTCAGTTCTATATCAGCCCCTTGCTGATAAATATTGTCAAACCTTAACGGCCGGTTGAACGGTAAACACAAAAGCACCACATCCTGTTGTTGCGGCGTGATAAGTGTATTCTCATTGGTCCGCACAACGGCCAAATCCTGAGCAAATCTAAAATAATTGTCTTTCCCAACCTGAAATAAGTAATCATCGTTTGGCGGTAAAAACAATTGATATTTGCCTGCCAAATCAGTATTCGTCTCATTAACCACCCTGCCCTTATGCAGAATTCTCACTTTTGCATCGGCCACAGGATTGTTGGCATCATCAACCACCCGTCCTGAAAGCATCACACCCTCCAAATCACCATGAAAACTATACAACTCTTCTCTCCCACTCCTTGTCGAGACCCAGTAGCCGGTCGAAGTCAATGTGTCGAATACCATGCTCACATTATTCCCTCGGCTGTTAATCGGCTCTGGCAGCTGCTGCACCACATAGTTGTCGAAGATGATATCATCGGCTTTTGCACCAAGCTTTACCCGCACGGCATACAGCTTATATCCATTCTCCTTTTCCTGAATCCCGTCGGAGGCATAAATCAAATATCTGCCATAAAACACAGGACTCACCTCATTGCCTTGGGTATTGATAACATTTCCCATATTGATGGGTTTCGACCACCTCTTGCCGTTCCAGAATGAAGCCCACAAGTCATAGCCTCCCAGCCCCACCTTTCCGTTCGAGGAAAACACAACCATATTGCCGTCGGCTGAAAACGTGGGGTGATTGATATCGCGGAACCAACTGCGAAGCTCCACCTGTCTATATTTACGCCAACGCTCCTGCGTATGTACATAAAAGCCATTCACCTCTTCATCGTACGAAGTGGTGTAATAAAGCATACTGTCGCACGGATTGCCCACCACATAGTTTGGCATCATAGCCAAGGCCCTGAGGGTGGTGTCAGGTTCCATATTCAACACCATCCCATCTTTCAGCGATGAACTGAACAAGACTCCGTTATAGCTGCCATAAAGCCGTCCGTCAACAACCGACAGATTAGTCAGCCCCCACGGAATTTTAACATTATCCTGCCGCATCACCTTAAGCGGCATCACTGTCTGGGCAGATAGCGACACCGCCAAAGCCAAAAGAATCTGCATTATTTCTATGCTCTTTTTTATCATATTCCATCAATTATCTCTCACAACCTATTTCATCACAATCCATCGTCCGGACATCCGTCCATGAGGCAAATCCAGCCGACCAATCAGTCAACTAACGCAATGGGAAGAGCATCTTCCATCTCATTGATATAATGGAATGTCAATCCCTTCAAATAGTCAGCCGGTATATCCTCTATGTCGCGTCTGTTGTCTTCACACAATATCAAGTCTGTAATATCGGCACGCTTGGCTGCCAATATCTTCTCCTTGATTCCGCCCACCGGCGTCACCGCACCACGCAACGTGATCTCTCCCGTCATTGCCACCGTGGGATTAACACGCTTATGGGTAAACGCCGACACCATAGCCACAAACATCGTTATACCTGCAGACGGACCATCCTTGGGCGTTGCTCCCTCGGGCACATGTATATGGATATTGGAATTCTCAATCTTTTCGACATCTATGCCCAGTTTCTCGGCATTTGCCTTCAAATATTCAAATGCGAGTGTGGCCGATTCCTTCATCACGTCACCCAAATTTCCCGTCATGGAGAGGGTTCCCTTCCCCTTGCTGGTACTGGCTTCAATAAACAGAATTTCTCCACCCACCTGGGTCCAGGCCAAACCGGTCACAACGCCCACTTTGGGCTCCTTCCCTCTACGCTCGCTATTGTGTATTGGCAGCCCCAGTATTCCTTTCAGCTCTTCCTCCGACACAGTCTTGGAGTAATCCTGTCCCTCTGCCACCCGCACGGCGCGGTTACGTATAATCTTGGCAATCGTTTTCTCCAATTGGCGCACCCCGCTCTCACGGGTATAGTCGTTCACTATCCGGGTCAACACACTCTTGCTGAACTTTATATCTTTCTTTTGGAATCCATGCTCCAACAACTGCTTCGGAATCAAGTGTCGTTGTGCTATCTCCAACTTCTCTTCAAGGATATATCCGCTCAGGTCTATCACCTCCATACGGTCCAGCAATGCCGGCTGGATGGTACTCAAAGTGTTGGCCGTAGCAATAAACAACACCCTCGACAGGTCGTAATCCACATCCAGATAGTTATCGTGAAATGCACTGTTTTGCTCAGGGTCCAGCACCTCCAGCAATGCCGACGTGGGGTCTCCGTTGTGCGACATGCCCTGCACTTTGTCTATCTCATCAAGCACAAACACTGGATTGCCCACCTTGGCCTTCTTGATGTTCTGTATGATACGGCCCGGCATTGCGCCCACATAAGTGCGGCGGTGTCCGCGTATTTCGGCCTCATCGTGCAGACCACCCAAAGCCATCCTCACATATTGGCGTTTCATGGCTGTGGCAATACTCTTGCCCAATGAGGTCTTGCCTGTACCTGGAGGTCCCACCAAACACAATATCGGGCTCTTCATGTCCTTCTTCAAGCTCAAAACGGAGATATATTCCACTATGCGTTCCTTCACCTTCTCCAATCCGTAATGGTCCTTGTCCAGCACCTTCCGCGCTCTCGTGATGCTCAAATCATCTTTGCTGTAATGTTGCCACGGCAATTCCAGCAACATCTTGGCATAGTTCAACTCCACAGTATAGTCGGGTGTCTGGGGAGGTGTATGCTCCAGTTTGTTTATGCTGTCATAAAAAGCCTTTCTCGCCTCCTCGCTCCAGGTCATCGTTGAAGCCTGGTCCAGCAGTTTACTTATCTCTTTCTCGGATGGAGATCCGCCCAACTCGTTTTGTATCACCCTCATCTGCTGGTTCAGGTAATACTCCCTCTGCTGGCGGTCCATCTCATGGCGCGTCTTGTCCTGAATATCATCCTGCAGGCGGAAATACTCCTTCTCGTCTGCCAAAAACTCCAACAGCAAGTCCGCCCGAAGCTCGTAGCCAAAAACATCGAGCAGCATCTGCTTGTCGTTCACACTTATATCGAGATGCGACGCCACATAGTTTATCAATATCTTGTCACTTCCGATATTGTTCAACGAACTAATCACATCCTTTGCATTCAGTCCCTGCGCGCCGCTTTTCATTTTCTGCAGCTCGGCATAACCGTTACGGATTTTCAGCACCTTATTGTGCAGTATCCGCGGATGCTCGGCTCTCATATTCTCGTTTATCAGTTCTGCCCGGGCTTGATAATAAGGATCCGTAGCAGTTATTTGGCTCACCGAACACTTCATTGTTCCCTGCAACACAGCCAAATGTGTGTCCTGCGGCAACTCTATCACCTTTATCACACGGGCTATTACCCCAGTATGGAAAATATCATCTATTGACGGCTCTTCCTCATCGTTCTGCTGGGCAGTGACTATTATGCGCATATTCTTCCGCTCGGCCACCTTCACCAACGCCAACGATTTTTTGCGGCTGATGCTGATAGGCATCACCACTCCGGGAAACAACACATTGCCCCGCAGCAACAGCAGAGGCAAATCGTCGGGTATGGAATCTTCGTTCAGCAGGAACGACTCGTCCGACTTGGTCACCAAAGGAATTATCTCCGCCCGGCTTGCCATACTGTCAAAACCATCAGAAAGCAGTTTATCTATATCTATCTCCATTGTTTAGTCTTATCGTTTTCTATTTTTTTGTTTATTTGCCGGCTCTCCCATACAGTTCCATGTGCCAGCGTTTCATAACAGTTATTATTAGGCTTTATATTATACGCAATGCAATATAAAAAGTTTCATTCCTCTCACTTTCCTTTTTCTTCCTTATCTCCCCTTTTATTCTCAAAATAAATCTCTACATTTTTTATTATCCAGTTGATGAATAATACCACACCCACGGCTGCCAAAGCATAGCGCCACATGCCGTATCCGCACAAACATCCCACCGCCGCACTGCACCAAATAGTGGCAGCACTGTTCAACCCATGTATGGTAAAACCGTCTTTCATTATCACACCCGCACCCAGAAATCCTATTCCCGTCACCACCTGCGAAAGCACTCGCAGATTGTCGTTATTAACCATGCCGCCGCTGTTGATTGCAGAGGTAATCTCGTTCTCCGATATCAGTATAAAAATACACGCACCCACCGACACCAACGCATTCACCGCAAGTCCGGCATTGCGCTTGCGCAGCTGTCGTTCCACACCTATGGCCACACCTGCCACCAAGGCGCACAACAGACGGTTGATAAAGACTTCCAACGGCATAGTTCTTATTCCTTTTCTTTGTTTTCTTGTTCTTTATTCTTCTGTTCTGGCTTTCCGCCCACTATAACAACTATCTCTCCCTTCACCTCTTTGGCCCCGAAATAGTCATGCACCTCGCGCAAACTGCCCCTTGCTGTCTCGGCATGCAGTTTGCTAATCTCGCGCGACACGCTCACCTGCCTCTCCTCGCCCAGCACCTCCATCAGCTCTTCCAGCAGCTTCATCAACCGGTAGGGCGACTCATACAGTATCATCGTGCGCTTCTCCTCTGCCAACTGCCTCACCGCCGTCTGACGGCCTTTTTTGTGCGGCAGGAAACCAATAAACACAAATTTGTCGCACGGCAGCCCGCTGTCAACCAGCGCTGGCACAAATGCTGTTGCGCCCGGCAATGTTTCCACCTCGATATTGTTTTTCACAGCCTCTCTCACCAGCAGGAACCCCGGATCGCTGATACAGGGCGTTCCCGCATCCGTCACCAGCGCGGCAGTCATCCCGCTCAACAGGCGGTCTATCACGCTGTGGAGTGTCTGATGCTCATTGAAAATGTGATATGGCTGCAAAGGTGTAGTAATACCGTAGTGCTGCATCACCACACGCGAATTACGTGTATCCTCGGCCAATACAAAATCTACCCCCTTCAGCACCTCGACGGCACGAAACGTCATGTCGCCGAGGTTGCCAACGGGAGTGGGTACTATATACAGTTTCATTATTCCTCTTCGAAATCTTCAGGTATCTCCATGTCGTGGAATACGTTGGTGACATCGTCATCCTCTTCCAGCATGCTGATGACCTTCAAGACTTTCCGCATCGACTCTTCATCGATCTGACGGGTAGTGTTCGGAATGCGCTGCAGCTCGGCACTCTCGCACTCTATCTTCAACTCTTCCAGCATCTTCACCATATTGCCGAAGTCCTCGTAGGCGGTATACAGGGTGATGTAATCGTCGTCCACCTCCATCTCTTCGAGGCCGCCGTCAATCAGGGTCATCTCCAACTCCTCTACATCCATCTCGGGTTTACGAGGGATGACAAACACACCCTTGCGGGTGAATAGGAAGCTGAGGCTACCGTTGGTTTCCATAGTTCCGCCGTTTTTATTCATGATACTGCGGATATTGGCAACAGTGCGCATATTGTTGTCCGACAAACACTCGATAAACAGGGCTATACCGTGATTGGCATGGCATTCGAAAGTAATCTCTTGCAACACCGCGGCATCCTTGTCGCTGGCCTTGTTGATGGCACGCATCAGCGTGTCCTTAGGCATGTTGCATCCACGGGCATTCTGTATCAACAGACGCAGGCGGGGATTGCTGTCGGGATCAGGACCGCTCTCGCGAACGGCTACGGCTACTTCTTTCAGAATTTTCGAATACTGTTTCGAGCGTTTGGCATCAGCTGCACCCTTTGCTCTCTTAATCTTTGACCATTTGTTATGTCCTGACATAGATAATTAGTTTTATATATTAATACATTATTATTTTAGTGTCATCACTCTTGGGTTCCGTTCCCTGCCTCAGGCCTGCCGTCCACATAGAACTTGATATACGTTATCGGCTTACCCTCGGCCAGGAACATGCGTTCATAGAAAGTCTGCGTCATCTGGGCCTCCCTCAGGCAGGGCATCTCTGGATGCTCCTCGGCCGGTGTGGCATACAAGTCGGCTGTGGCATACTCCGTTTCATACCCACCCTGGGCAATCACCTCGTTGAGCGTGTATTCATGCAACTCCTGCGAGTCGGTCTTCAGGTGTACGGGCGAATGGGGTTTCAAGAAACTCTTGTAGTAATTCAGAAACCGCTCACACGTCAACCGCTTGAATTCCTTCTTGGGCTGCGGGTCAGGAAAGGTAATCCATATCTCCGACACCTCGCCGGGGGCAAAGAACTGCTCTATCAGCTCAATGCGTGTACGCACAAAAGCCACATTCTTCATCTTTTCCTCGCATCCCGTCTTGGCGCCACGCCATAGCCGGGCCCCCTTTATGTCCACCCCAACATAATTGCGGTCAGGATGGATACGGGCCAGTGCGATAGTATAGTCGCCTTTGCCGCACCCCAACTCAAGCGTTATGGGATTGTCGTTGCCGAAATACTCTCTCCATTTCCCTCTCAGGGCAAACCCCTCCTCCTTCAGCATCTCGTACGAGACCTGAAACAGGTTGGGGAAGGTCAGATTTTCGGCAAACCGTTCTAACTTATGATGTCCCATACTCGCGTGCTTCCCAGACTCTATTCGTTAAAGTTATATATCTTCACGTCGCTCTTATACCACGACTTGATGTGTTTCTCCATTGCCTCGGCAGCCGTGCGGGTCGGGGCCGAACCCATGCTCACATAGTATCCGCCCGACTTGCTGATAATATAGGCATCGCTGCCCAGTGCTTTCAGCTGGTTGGCGCACTTGTTGGCCGACTTCTTCGAGGTGAAGAATCCAGCCACAATGTCAAATCCCTGCTTGCTGTTCTTGAACGTCGGGGCTTCGGGTACCACCTCCACATAAGGCTTGTTGTCCACTACACGGGCTTTGCCAGCATTGGCATTGCCGCGTCCGCCGGCACCATATCCACCGCCGAATCCGTCGGGATGCAGACCCAGGCTCACTACCACATCGTCAAGTATATTGTCCAGCAGATCCACATTCATCAGCTCGCCCTGCACAGTGCTGCGGTGCTGATGGGCGCCGCCCTCCATTGCCATGCAGTCGGCGTGTGCTGCACCGCCTTCCTTGAATGCGGCATAATGGCGCGTCATCCAGAAATCGTCGTAGGGGAAGAAACGTTTCACGCAATAGCTCTCCACCATCAACTCGTTCAACCGGTTGCTGGCATACTCGTCCACCTTGTTCATCATCGGGACAAAAGCATTGCCGTAGTGACGCTCGACAAGGAAATGATGGATATAGTCGGCCATGAAGTTATGCACCTTTACCTCGCTGTTGCGAATATCGTTCTCGTCGAACTGCAGCAGGCCAATGTGACCAGTAAACTGGTCGCTATACGACAGCGGCACATCCTTTGCATAGCTGCCCACCTGCACGGTGTTGCCACGCATCTGGGTGAAATAATACACCCCGCAGCCTATCAAAAGCAACAGCAGCAATAACAGCCACAGCCAACCGCGTTTCTTCTTTTTCTCTTCCTTTTCAGGCTTATTCTCTTTATTCTTACGGGCTTGTTTCTCACGTTCCTTCATTGCTTTGAGCACCTCTTTCTCGTGCTCGCGGTTCCGGCGTTCCTGCTCCTTGGCGTTCTGGGCCTCTCTGCGGCTCGCCTCTTCGGCGGCCTTGCGGGCCTCTTTCTCGGCCTTGGCGGCAGCCTTCTCCAGACGGCGTGCCTCTTTGGCATCCTTGGGCGACGAGGGAATCTCGTCGAGCATGCGCTTCACCTCCGACAGATGGTCGGGTGTGGCAGGAGCCACAGGCGGTACCGGTGCTGGTGCAGGTTCCGGCTCAGGGGCTGGTGCGGGAGTCGGCTCCGACTCGGGAGCGGGCTCGGGCTTCACTGGCTCGGGTTCCGGGTCGGCATCCATCACAGGCTCCGGGGCTGGTGCGGGCTCTGGCTCAGGCTCGGGTTCCGGTTTAGGTTCGGCCTTGGGTGCTGCCGGTTTGTCGAAGGCAGCAAAGGGGTCCTCCACATTCTTAGGAGTATATGTAGCCACATGTTCCAACGGTTTCTCATGTTTCTTGTCGGCATCCAGGTCCAGTCCTTCCAGGGCTGTGAAAGCCACACGGTTGCCCGACATACGCAGAACACCAATTCCCGGGAACTCATGTCCGTTGGGGTCTCTCTCAAGTTTATCTTTCAATGCACCTATATAATTAACCCACATCTGCTCGGCTATGTCGTTGGTAACGCACTCCCTTTCGGCTATCTGCCGCACAATGGCCTTGTTTCCCGAAACGCTGTTACTCAGCGACACCGTGCGGCGGGCCGGATAGTAGGTGCCCGTGGCGGCATCGTGATAAGCACTCACATTGCTGCTCGACAGTGTTCCCATTCCGGGAAACTCAACAACATTACCTTGCTTGATGAAATCAACGATAAGTTCTGTAATATTCATAAAACGTCTTTATTATTATATCTCTTTAATTTTCACCGTACTGCCTTAGAGCAACCGCCCTTTCCGCCTACGGATTGTTTCTCTTCTGCTTTTCAATGTCTTTCAGCCTGAGCTCGGCCTGCGCCAAGTCCTCAGGGCGGTCAATGCCGATGTTTGCCTCCACTGTCTCAACCACACGCAACGTATACCCCTGCTCTATCCAACGCAGCTGCTCCAGCGATTCGCACTTCTCCAGCGGCGAAGGAGGCAGCACCTTCAGCCTGTCCATAATGCCGGCACGGAATGCATAAATGCCCACATGCTTGTAGTACCCATTCCGCTCCAGCCATTGGCTCTGCTCCACCCCGCGCATATAGGGTATGGGCTGACGGCTGAAGTATATGGCCTCGCCCCTGCTGTTGCACACCACCTTCACATTGTCGGGCGAAATCAGCTCTTCCGTGCTGCGAATACGCGTCTTCAGCGTGGCAATCTGCACACTCTCCTGGACAAAGCAGTTAATAAGCTTGTACAACTGCTCCTGATTCACAAAAGGCTCGTCGCCCTGCACATTCAGCACCACGTCATATTCCTGGTCCTGTGCCTTCAGGGTCGACACCACTTCGCAGCAGCGGTCGGTGCCACTGCGGTGGTTGCTACCCGTCATCATGGCCCGGCCGCCGAAACCGCGCACCGCCGTTGCAATACGCTCATCGTCGGTGGCCACCACCACATCATCCAAACCGGACATACTTCTCACTCCGTCCCACACCCATTGTATCAAAGGCTTACCGCCCAGCATCACGAGAGGCTTGCCCGGAAAACGGGTCGACTCGTAGCGTGCGGGTATTACGGCCAACACCTTCAATTTCGCGTCGAACTGTGGTACGTCAATCATCTTTACTCTTCCAATTTAAATGTTTCTTTATCCTGTTGCCCAAGGGTGCAAACATCAGTTATATTTCGTCCGAGAACAACGAGTTAATCTCGGCGTCAATCATATTATATATCTTTCCCAAATCCTCCTCGTGTGCCACGAAATCCAGCTTGTTGAGGTCAACCACAATCAGCTTTCCCCGGCTGTACTTCTCAATCCAGTCCTCGTAGCGCTTGTTGAGACCCGTCAGATAGTCAAGACGGATACTGTTCTCGTATTCGCGTCCGCGCGACTGGATATTGCGAATCAGCGTCGGCACATCGGCCCGCAGGTATATCAAAAGGTCGGGCGGCTGGAGGAACGAGGACACCAACTCGAAAATGTGCTGATAGTTCTCAAAGTCCCTCGTGTTCATCAAGCCCATCGCATGCAGGTTGGGCGTGAAAATGTAGGCGTCCTCATACAGCGTGCGGTCCTGGATAATGTTCTTGTTTTCTTTATGGATATCGAGCAGTTGGCGGGTACGGGTATGCAGATAGTATATCTGGATATTGAACGCCCAACGGCGCATATCTTCATAAAAACTATTGATATACGGGTTGGTCTCTGTAGACTCGAAAATGGGCCTATACCCATAGTGACGAGCCAACAACCTTGTCAATGTTGTCTTTCCCGAGCCTATATTTCCTGCAATAGCGATGTGCATAACATATCCATTTTAGCCTATTCTTTTGACCTCCAAAAGAATAGACACACTATTATATCATTTTCAAAAAAGCAAATATACAATTTTTTTTTGAACCACTCGAAGATTTTTTCAAATTTCTCATCTCTGCTCCCCGCTTCCCTTTGCCCTACACCGCGTTCCCGTTAGCTTTCCCCCACTTCTGCAACACCCGCCCGCCCCCTTCTCCCCTCCGGCTCCTCGCCCTATCCATCAGCCCCGTCTCCGCCCCTTATCCGCCACCCTTCCGCCTCCGCACTCCTACCACTTCGCATTCAGCCCTAAAACAAAACTCTCTTAACCCACATAGTGAAGAAAAGCTTATGAAGAGCTAAATAAGATGTGAACAGGAAGCGAAGGCGAAAGGGGGTCGGAGTGGGTTCGCCGATGGTTCGCTTTGGATTCAGAATAAGGGCACCGCTGGAGCGAACCTATAGCGAACCTACACCGAACCCAGACTGGGGCCAGAGAGATGGAAAAGGTTGCGGAAATGTTGGGGAAAAAGTGTAGTCCCATCTCAGGAGCGGAAAGACTGCGGCTGGGAGGCGAAACAATCAAAGATGCTACGGGTGACACTCAGGGACTAACCGGGAGGGGATGTTGAATCGAACTGGAATCGATGTTGAATTTATCGGGAATCCATTCTGAATTTTTCGGGAACCTATTCTGAATTTATCGGAGCTCTATGTAGATACATTATTTTTCGCACGGGGCACAATATTAGTAGCGGAAATGCGTTATTGGGCATTATGATTAATCGTATAATAAAAGCAACTCTATTTTTCGCATTGGCCTTGATGCTGGCCTTGCCGGCCCAGGCCAGAAAGAAACAAGGCTACGAAATCACCCTCAGCATCAATCACGGCAAGGACACGATGATGTTTATGGGGCACTATTTCGCCAAAGGCAACAGCATTATCGATACCGCTTTACGCGACAGGAAAGGTCGTTTTGTGTTTGAAAGCAAGACCGATACTTTGGCGCCCGGATTGTATTTCTTTGCCAACCCGGAGGGCAAGTATGTGGAGTTTGTGGTGTATCATGAGCCACCGTTCTTCAACTTTGTGACCGACGAGGAGGACTGGACCACTAACATGAAGGTGAAAGGGAGCCCGGAAAATGATTTCTTCTACCGTTTCCACCGCATTGACGCGGATTATGCCAAAGATTTGGACGACAAGTACTTCTCGATGGACTCGGTGGAATTCATGGCATACAAGCGCAAACGGTTGTTGAGTCTGGACTCGGTGAAGATTGACATGATAGAGGAGAATCCCTCACGTTTCCTGTCGAAGATGATGCTCGCCACCAAGGAGGTGTATCCCCCAATTGTGGACGAGAAGGGCGACACCCTGAGCGAGGCGCAGCGCAGAGACTACTATCTAGAGCATTACTTTGACAACATCGCTTTGGAGGATGACGCCATAATCCGCACTCCGAAAAAGGTGTTCTACGACCAGGTGATGTCGCTATATAACGAGTATTTGAAGTATGCGCCGCCGTCGGTGATTGAGCATAGTATAGACATCATGATGGAGCGGGCGAAGAAAGCCCCGACGGTGTTCCAGTACCTGACGCTGACGCTGACACAGAAATATTTGCAGAGCAACGTGATGGTGTACGATGAGGTGTATGTGCACATGGTGAAGAATTACTTTGCGAGCGACTACAATTTCTGGTCCACACCCAGCAACATAGAGCAGGAACTGATGCGTGCCACAAAGTGGGAACGCCTGTTGGTGGGCAAGGAGGCGCCAGAGCTGATACTGTTTGACACGTTGCACAACCCGCACTCGCTGCATGCTTTGCCTTATAAGTGGAAACTGCTGGTGTTCTGGTCGCCAAACTGCGGCCACTGCAAGCACATCATTCCCACGGTGTACCAGGTGTTTGAGAAGTATCAAGCCAAGTACGACATCGGGGCATTCACCATACTCAGCGACCCCGACGACAAGACACGCGCTGAGTGGCGCAAGTTTATGAAGGACCACAACATGACCAGCCCCACATGGCTGAGTCTGGACGGCGGCGAGGCTAATGTGGATTGGCACGATGTGTACGACATTACCACTACGCCGCAGATATACTTGATAGACGAGGACAACATAATACAGGCCAAGCATTTGGGCGAGAGCAGCGTGGAGAAAGTGATACAGGCCATTTGCGGAAACGGCAACAATGAGTAGCAAAGCCGACACCGGAGGGCAGGCTGTGGACGGAGCAGTTGGATATGGGGAGAAGAGGATTGCGGAAACGACTGCCGAGGTGGCGGTAAAAGTCTAATAATTATAAAGATGACTGAAGAGAAAAAATACCCTACAGTAAAACCCCAAATCAGTTTGGGATTGTATTGTAAATGGCTGACAGACAAATATCAGTCGCTGGAACAGGAAAATGAGAAGTTAAAAAGACAGTGTGCTCACAAAGACAAGGAGATTGAGAACCTGAAGAAACAGATTGATTTTATCATCGCCAACAACAAGGTGGTTCACAACAAGTACCTGGACGAACGTAAAGAGTTCAAAAAAGAACTGTACAAAGAGGATTTGATAATATCATATAAACAGCAGGTTGAAGCGCTGAACAGGAGATTGAAATACTACAGGACAATGAGCAAGCAATTGATTGACAAAATCATTGAGTTGGAACGCAAGAAATCGGAGCAGCAATAGTACTTTCAAGGGATGAAGGTCTATCACTGATGACATACAAATGAAACAGAAATAGACAATACAAGAACAATATGAAAAAATTAACTCTTTTAGCCGTTGGCATCGCCATGACTGCCGTGCTGACGACCGGTTGCAAATCAAAAATGGACAATCCTTTCTTTTCGGAATGGGGTACACCGTATGAAATCCCCGACTTCGGTAGAATCAAGACCGAACACTACATGCCCGCCTTCAAAGAGGGTATGAAACAACAAATGAAGGAAATCGACGACATTGTGAACAACAGCGAGGCGCCGACTTTCGAAAACACCATTGAGGCTTATGAATACAGCGGCAGCTTGCTGGACAAGGTGGCCGGCGTGTTCTTCAACCTGAGCGAGTGCGAAAACAGCGACGAGATGGAAGCCATTGCCGAGGAGGTGACTCCCCTGCTGTCGGCACACTCGGACAACATTGCGCTGAACGCCAAACTGTTTGAACGCATCAAGACCGTATACGACCAGCGTGAGAGCTTGAACCTCAATCCCGAGCAGGCACGTCTGCTGGAGGAGACATACAAGGGCTTTGTGCGCAGCGGCGCCAACGTGCCGGCCGACAAGCAGGCCCGTTTCCGTGAGCTGAACGAGCAGATAGCTTCACTCACTCTGCGTTTTGCTCAGAATGTGCTGAAAGCCACCAACGCCTATCAGCTGGTGCTGGATGAAGCCCCTGCCGGACTGGGAGCCGACCAGATAGCCGCCGCCAAGGAAACCGCCGACGCCGACGAGGCCACCAAGGGCAAACTGGTGTTCAAACTGAACCTGCCCAGCTGGGAGCCTTTCATGCAGAACTGCTCCGACCGCGAACTACGCAAACAGATGTGGGATGCCTACACCCAGCGTTGCAACGGGGGCGAGTTTGATAATACCAAGATTATCGACACGCTGGTGAACCTGCGCCTGGAGCGAGCCAACATATTGGGCTACAGAACCCACGCCGACTATGTGCTGGAGAACTGCTTGGCCAAAACCCCTGCCGCTGTGGACAATTGCTTGATGCAGATTTGGACCCCCGCGCTGGCTAAAGCAAAAAAGGAATGCGCCGAATACCAGAAGATGATTCAGGCCGACGAGAAAGGTGCGAAACTGGAGCCTTGGGACTGGCGTTACTATAGCGAGAAACTGCGCAAAGAGAAATATGACCTCGAGGACGAAGTGGTTCGCCCCTACTTCTCGCTGGACAATGTGCGTGAAGGTGCTTTCGCCACCGCCAACAAACTGTATGGCATCACCTTCCGCGAAAACGACACGCTGCCTACCTACAACAAGGAGGCCCATGTGTATGAGGTGATTGACAACGGCCAGGTGATTGGCATCCTGTATATGGACTTCCATCCCCGTGCAAGTAAACGTAGCGGTGCTTGGATGACCGAGTTCCGTGGACAGAAAGTGGACCGCGACGGGAAGAATGTAATCCCCATCATACAGGTAGTGTGCAACTTCACCAAGCCGACCGCCGACAAGCCCTCGCTGCTCAATTTCGACGAGAGCGAGACCCTGTTCCACGAGTTTGGACACGCCCTGCACGGCCTTTTGAGCAAGTGCCACTATCCCTCATTGGCTGGTACCAACGTACCTCGCGACTTCGTGGAGCTGCCTTCGCAGATTATGGAGAACTGGTGCCGCAACCCACAGGTGATGAAAACTTATGCCAAGCATTATAAAACCGGCGAGCCCATCCCCGACCAGCTGATTGCAAAAATCGCTGCCGCTCAAACCTACGGACAAGGTTTTATCAACACCGAGTTGCTGGCCGCCTCACTTCTCGACATGGAATACTACAGCCTGCTGGAAAAACAGCACATCGACCCCAACGAGTTTGAGACCAACTTCCTGAACAGCATTGGACTGATTCCCGAAATCATCAGCCGATACAAGAGCCCCTATTTCCAACATATTTTCACCACGGGATATGATGCCGGCTACTATAGCTACACGTGGACAGCCATTCTCGACCACGATGCCTTTGCAGCCTTTGTGGAGAGCGGTGACCTATTCAACCCCGTGCTGGCCAAGAAGTTCCGCCACATACTGGAGAGCGGCAACACCATCGACCCCATGAAAATGTACATTGAATTCCGCGGACAGGAGCCCAGCGTCACACCGCTGCTGAAAGACCGCGGCCTTATTTAAGAGAACAATAACCGCCTGTCCGTCATGTATCTGTCCCAACGGCAGATACGGACAGGCGGATTTATAACGAATCATTGATGAAGAAAATACTACTTGCTGCCGCAATATTGCTGATGTCCTGCCACTTGTGGGCACAGACAGGAAATGATACCACCGCCACCCAGAAGCCCACCGGCCCAAACTACGAACAAATACAGGAGGTGCTGAATGGGAAGTCGGGCAAACGGATTTTTTCCAAACTTGTGAAACGGCTAAAAGACGCCGACACTACATTGCAATTGGCCGACATCCAAATGCTTTATTACGGACAAATCTACATGGACAACTACACGCCCGGCGGCCAATTCCCCGAGTTTGATGAAATCAACACGATCCTGTCGCAAAAAAAAGTGTACAGCATGTCGGAGGCAAAAAAGATTGTGTCGCTGTCCAACCAAGTGATAGACCGGTGTCCCTGCGAACCCATGGGCTACTATTACAAATACCTTGGGCAGGACATTCTGTGCCAACACTATGGCGGTGACACCAATCTGAGGAACAAAACCCAGTTGCAATACCAAATGCTGTTCTATGCCATCCTGTCGTCGGGCAACGGGATGTACCCTCGCACAGCCGTGCATGTGGTCAGCCTGGCGCACGAAAACATACTGCTGAACACTTACGACCTGAAACGTCAGTCGAACTCTTTCAGGATTATCGACGGACACAACTACGACATTGTGGCTTTGGACCGGAACAAGTTCCGGGTGAACTCCATGTTCTTCAACATCGACCCCATTCTGGCTTGGGATAAAATGGTCAAAAACAATGCCCCGCAATCCAATAAGGACATCAAAAAGGTGACTTCGGCAGAGATAGACTTGGGTACGCGGTTCGTTATAGAGCTGGTGAAGACCAAAAAGTCCGAGAGCACCTTCAAGCTCCTCAGTTGTGAGAAGATACAAGACACACTGACCCTTCAGGGCAATATGCTCTATAATGAGCCTGTGCCTTATGGCAGAATCGTGGGATACTTCTGCAAAACCCGCCCCACCCCGGGCAGCAACGAAGTACACACCAGCCTGATTCTGAACGCCAACTACACTGAGGAGGAGCTGTTCTTCGACAGCGAAATACACATCTGGGGCATTCCCGGCTATCACGCCACACCCAACAACGGTCTCTCCAACAACTGGCAGAGCCTTGAATGGAACGACGAAATCGCCACCATCCGGATAAGCAATATCCGAACCCGGAAATAACTGTTAGCCTATACAAATCGATAAACAATATAAACAAAAAAGTAGACATATTATGGAAGACAATGTTCGCAAACTGACTCGCAGCACCACCGAACGCCGCATTGCCGGTGTTTGCGGAGGAATAGCAAAATACCTGAATGTCGATGTCACCGTGGTCAGAATTCTATTTCTGATTGCCTTGCTGTGCGGAAGCCTTGGTTTCTGGGCCTACCTCATCGTGTGGATTGCCGCCCCCGAGGACAACCGCCTGCACCAATAACAGCCCTCCCGCCCAAACGCCATCGGGGTCCCTCCTATGGATTGGGGATGGAGTATTGCATAATGCCGCCAACCAAAGTTGCCTGTCGCGGCCTACTTTCGGATGGCATGAGCTTACAATCCCTGCGTCCCATCTATAACCGCAAAAAACTCACACCCCGTCGTTCTGAGCTTTCGGCAAACAGGAACAACCAAAAGGCCGGAGTCGCAACACCAATGCGTCTCCGGCCTTTCCCATCAGTCCGCCACCCGGCAGACCGCAGGAACGATGTCCCGGCCTATCTGTTCATCAGTCGGCTCTCACCCCACGAGTACTGTGGATAAGCCTTCTTGAGGTCGGCGGCAGAGCCGTTCACATTACTTCCACCGCTGGTGGCAAACACACAGAGCGTCTTGCCAGCCAAGTCGTGTGCCTCGATGAAAGTATTGATAATTGTGGGAGCTGTGTACCACCACACGGGGAATCCAATCCACACAGTGTCGTAGTCGGCCATCTTGTCGCAGGTGGCGGCAATGGCGGGACGGGAGCTCTTGTCCTTCATCTCCACCGAGGAACGCGACTGCTTATTGGTCCAGTCGAGGTCTGCCGAAGTGTAAGGCTGAGCGGGAACAATTTCAAAAAGGTCGGCATTCTTCTCTTTAGCTAGACGCTCGGCTGCAGCCTTGGTGGTGCCTGTTGCCGAGAAATAAGCCACAAGTGTTTTCTTCATTTTCGGGGTCTCCTTGTTCGTTGAATTACTGTTACTTTTATTACTTTGGGCGCAAGCCGACATACCGAATAGCAGCGCGGCGGCGCACAGGAACGTTGTAAAATGTTTCATGGTTTATTTAAGATTTGAACGGAAAAACTCTTCTATCTTGTCGTAGGGGATAACACCTGCCACATCGTCATAAAGGTCCACGTGTGTAGCTCCTGGAATAATCATTATCTCCTTGTTACCCACCGTAGTACTCTTGCCTTGAGGATTCACGCCAGTCATCTTCTCGAAAGCGTATTCGCTGAAATAGCGGCTGTGCGCCTTCTCGCCGTGCACCAGCAACACCGGAGTCTCTATCTCTGCGGCCCAGGCCAACAGCGGCTGGTTGAGGAACGACTGTGTGCCAATCAGATTCCAGCCGTCGGTGCTGTTGCCGCTACGCTCATGATAGCCACGGGGACACTTATAATAAGCATGATAGTCCTTTACAAACCACGGAGCGTCGTCCGGCAGCGGGTCTACCACCCCACCCTGACGGCCATAATCGCCCGTGCGGGCAATCTCGGTGCGGGCCTTGGCCAAAGCCTTACGCTGCTCCTGACGGGCGGCGGCATTGTCCGTACTTCCAAAATAGCCCTCCGCAGCTATCTTGCTCATATCGTACATCGTACTGGCAACAGTGGCCTTGATGCGGGGGTCGAGAGCGGCAGCGTTCACCGCCATACCGCCGAAACCGCAAATGCCTATAATGCCAATCCGCTCGGGGTCCACATTGTCCTGCACACTCAGAAAATCAACTGCGGCAAGAAAATCCTCGGTGTTGATGTCAGGGCTGGTAGTGCGGCGGGGTTCTCCGCCACTCTCGCCCGTATACGAAGGGTCGAAAGCCAATGCCAGGAAACCGCGCTCGGCCATGTGCTGGGCATATAGGCCCGACGACTGCTCCTTCACGGCACCGAAAGGTCCGCTCACTGCAATGGCCGCCAACTTACCCTCATACTTCTTGGGCGTGTACATGTCGGCCGCCAGTGTGATGCCGTAGCGGTTGCGGAACGTCACCTTGCGGTGATCCACCATGTTGCTCTGTGGGAACACCTTGTCCCACTCCTGTGTCAATTGTAGTTCCATATTATTCTGTTTTTTATCTATTTCCTTGTTGCAACAACCCGTTGCCATAGTAGCCAAAACAGCTACTAACAAAAAGCTTTTCAGTATTTTACTCATCTCTATTACTATTTATAATCCATCTGCAAAGATAACAAAAATCCGCAAAACACAAACTCCAGTCCATATTATTAAGAAAAAAATAACGAATCCACTATTCGTCCACCCCTCATCGAGTGTCAATTTTTATTTGTATCTTTGCACATTGGCAGCGGTCCCATCCCGCCCCAACTAATGGCACATATCTCACTAACTGCCAATACACAAACCGCAAACATCTGCCTCACACAAACCCCGCCACGCTGCCGCCACACCTTACTCACAAAACAATAATCCACATGAACCCCACACCCGAAATACAAGATACCCCCACCACCGACCGCCACAACATATTGGGCACAACCAACCGCAGCCAGTTCCGCAAATGGCTTTCAGCCAACCACGCCAGCCAGCCGGAATGTTGGGTGGTAGTGAAACGCGGCCGCCCCACCGACGACAAACACTTCTGGTATCTCGACGCAGTGGAAGAGGCCCTTTGTTTCGGATGGATTGACAGCGTGTCCACACTTGTGAACGGCGTTCGCATGCAACGTTTCACACCCCGCAAGAAACAAAGTCCCTGGACCGAACTGAACAAAGAGCGGGTCCGCCGGCTGGAAAGGCTGGGGCTGATGACCGATGCCGGCCGGAAGGTGCTGCCGCCCATGGGGCCTCGCAGCTTCAAAGTCGACCCCGACATCGAAGCCGCCATGAAAAAGCACCATGTATGGTCGCGTTTCCGCCAATTCCCGCCTCTCTACCAACGCATCCGCGCCTACAATGTGGCCTTCTTCAAACACCGTGACCCCGACACCTATACCTCCATGCTCGAGCATCTCATTGAAGCAACCCGTCACGGCCACCTCTACGGCGAGTGGAATGACTATGGCCGTCTGTTGCAGTAACCCCCTCCTCCCCTCCCACTTCGCTTACTCTTCACCCCTTAATAATCTTCTCATAAGCTCTTATTCACCCTGACGGTAGCGAACAACTTTCTAAGTCATTTTTTAATAGTTGTGGATTAACGAATTGACAATTGAAGCGGATGGCAGGTCAAAAGGAGTAAGGGCGGACTGGGGTTGGAAATGGAATTAATCCAGAGCAATGAAAAATGGATGTGCATTGGGATTGGATGTGTTTACAGAAATAACGGCATTATGACAGGAAAGGATGACAGCAATAATAGTGTTTTTGGCTGGAAATGAGCAAAATGAAATATAGTGGGGATATATTTTGAAGCAGGAAGAAACATACAAAATATACTGATTGGAATTTTATTGTTATCTTTGCAGGCAGAAACTGGATATAAACGCGGATTGCTACAATTTGAAAACAACCCGGTTATGAAGAGAGGCGTTGGGGCGGAAAAAACGACTAAGGGCGAATACCATTGGGAAACGACCCCATATACTGGCAAATACATTTTGGGAACGAACCCAAATATGGGCAGATACTTTGAGGAAATAAAACCACATACGGGCATTTACATTTGGGAAACAAAACTATATACAAACAGAAACATTTTAAAAACAAGTCGATTATGAACAAATACACTCTTCTCCTTTTTGCTACACTGGCCTGCACCGCCTGCGGGAAAGAAAACAAGCCGCCGACCGACCCGAGTGTGAAAAACATTGTGTTGACAGTGTCGGGCACAACGTTCGAGGCCACACTGGGCAACACCACGGCTGCACAGGAATTTGCCGCCATGCTGCCCCTCTCGCTCAATATGCAGGAGCTGAACGGTAACGAAAAATACTGCAACCTGAGCCAAAAGCTCACCACCGACAGCCAAAAGCCGGGCACCATCCATGCTGGCGACATTATGTTGTATGGACGGGACTGTATTGTAGTGTTCTACGAAACGTTTCAAACCAGCTACAGCTACACCCCCATCGGACATATCACCGACCCCGCCCGGCTGAAAGAGACGCTCGGTACAGGAAATATAACCATAAAATTCACAGCCCAATGACAACAAAACCCACTGGAAAAGACTATGTAGGCAGCGACGACATGTATGCCGACGTGCAGCGCACCATGCGTCTGGTTGCCGAGATGAACACCGGATACCACACCGAGGCCGAAGTGCGCCAATACCTGAGTGAAATAACTGTAAGCGAGGTGCCCGACACCGTACGGGTCTTCACTCCGTTCAACATAAACTATGGCCGCACCACACGATTCGGGGACGACAGTTTTGTGAACTTCGGCTGTACCTTTCTGGCACTGGGCGGCATCACCATAGAGGACGGGGTGTTTATAGGTCCCCACTGTGTGCTGGCCACGGAGTATCATCCCGAAAACCCCGCAACCCGTCATTCTCTGCTCACCAAACCCATCGTGATAAAGCGCAATGCGTGGCTTGGGGCGGATGTGAAAGTGCTGGCCGGAGTAACCATTGGCGAGAATGCCATAGTGGCCGCCGGCAGTGTGGTGACCAAGGACGTGCCGGACAACATGGTGGTGGCCGGCAGCCCCGCTCGCATCGTCAGACCCATCCACGAATAATGCCCACCCTTGTCTGCCCCAGTTTTGGGCGAACGGAGCAGTTATTATAGTCCTTTCCATACCCACCACAGTGGCCAGACACACAGCATCGGCGGCAAAACAGAATTAGACACAACAACAATAACATCCATACATAAACAAAAAACATAAAAGTAATATGCTTAAAGCATTATTTATCAACGGAAGTCCCCGAAAGCAATGGAACACGGCACAACTACTGCAGAAAGCCCTGGAGGGAGCACGCGATGGCGGAGCCGAAACCGAGATGGTGAACCTTTACGACCGGGGCATGAACTACAAGGGATGCATGAGCTGTTTTGCCTGCAAGGTGAAAGGTGGGAGGAAAGGCGTGTGTTTGTTCAAGGACGACCTACAACCCATCATGGAGAAGGCTGTGGAGGCCGATGTGCTGGTGTGCGGATCGCCTGTGTACTGCGGCTATCCCACGGCAGGGCTCCGCGCTTTTATGGAGCGGTTGATATTCCCGGGAGTGAACTATGCCGACTTCCGACACCCCGTGGTGCTGAAACCCAAACACTCCGCCACCATTTTCACCATGAACTGTCCCAACGAGGCCGTCTACCAAGCCAACGCCTACGACATACTGATGGACACCAACGCACAACAGCTGGGCATGTTCGGCCCGACAGAAATCATGTACTCGTTCGACACGTTGCAATTCAACGATTATGGCCGGTATGACGCCGAAGGAATTAACGGCGACCACAAAAAGCAATGGCACGACACCCATTTTGCCGACGACCTGAACCAAGCCTACAACTTGGGCAAACGGCTGGTGGAAGAGTGCCGGTAGGGCCTTTAGCTAAAACACACCCTGCAGAAACCATCAGCCTGTGCGGAGCCATAGGCGGCAGGGCAGGCTGACGGAAATTGGGCGGCGAGGGTCAAAAACCGTCAACAATTCATATTGACACACAAAAGCCTTGAATGCGGAATGAAAACAGAAGAGTGCAAAATACTGAACAGCGCGACCGACGGCGAGATGCCGTCGCGGTACACCGCCAGCCACCATGTGCACATACTGGTGAAAAGCGGGGCAATGACCTTCTCGGACGGGAGGAAAAAGCATGAGGCCCGGAAAGACGACCTGGTGATTTGGCAAATGTCGAACCCTATTGGTGAAGTGGCCTATTCGGACGGTTTCGAGGCCGAATACCTGATAGTGTCGCCCCAATTCCTGGTGCAATACAATCCGGAGATGGTGTGGGCCGCAAAAGGGTTCATCTTTATCCGCACCTGTCCGGTGTTCCGGCTAGAGGGGGAAAGCCTGCGGCTTATAGAGAACGACCTGAGGCTGTTCCGCAGCAGGGAGCGTGTGCAGACTCCATTTCAGAGCGAAGTGGCGGGGCGGCTGTTGCAGATTTTCCTTTTCGACCTGTGGAGCATGTATCGTGACGGACTCACAAGCCAAGCCACAACCGACAACACCTCGAGACTGTTTCTGCGCTATCTGAGTTTGGTGCAAGAGAATGTTTGCACGCAGCGGGAAGTGGCGTACTATGCCGACCGGCTGTGCATCACCCCCAAATACCTCTCGCAAGTATGCCGCACGGCCAGCGGAATATCGGCCATGCAATGGATAATCTATTATGCATCGTTCGAGATAGTAACGCGACTTGACGACAACGAGCGACCCTTGAGCGACATAGCCGATGAACTGGGGTTCAGCTCGCTGCAATTCTTCTCGCGGTATGTGAGAAAATGCCTCGGAATTTCTCCTTCCGAATACCGCCGAAGCAAGGGCTTCTGATACCGAATCTTCCTTTTGTGCAACTATCCGGGACATACGGATAACAGCCATTCGAAAGAATGGTTGTACTTCTGCATTCGGAAAAACAAATAAACAAAATACGATATGATATTCAATTTCAACGAGAAAAAGGAAGTAGTAGCCCTGCTTGGAGCAGGCAGTATGGGTATGGCCATAGCCGAACGCATAGCCTCGAACCGCACCGTGTTGCTGGGCGACATCAGCGAAAAAGCCCTTCAGTCCGCACGAGAGAAACTGGAATATAGTGGATACAGCGTAGAAACGATGAAAGTGGATGCCGGAAACAAGGAAAGTGTGTATGCCTTTGCCCGGAAAGCGGCCGAATTGGGGCCGGTGATGCACTTTATCAACACCGCCGGAGCCTCGCCCCACCAAACCAATCCGCAGCACATCATAGACTTGGACCTTGTAGGGTCGGCCTACTCGCTGGATGCCTTTGCCGAGGTGATGGCCAAGGGTGGAAGCGGATTGCTCATCAGCAGTATGACAGGCTATATGCTTCCCGAGCCGCTGCCGCAGGAAGTGGAAACGGCGCTGACCGTGACCCCGTCGGAGCAATTGGTAGCCCTGCCTTGCCTGCAAGCCGAGGCAGTGCCCAACTCGGGAGTGGCCTATGTGCTGGCCAAGAGGGCCAATCAGCTGAGAGTGCGCAAAGCCGCGATGGACTGGGGCCGCAGAGGTGCAAGAATCAACACCATCAGTCCCGGCATTGTGGTGACCCCGTTGGCCTACGACGAGTTCCGGGCCGCGGGCGAAGGCTATCAGAAAATGATAGAATCGTCGCCCATGCAGCGGGTGGGCAACCCTGCCGAGATTGCCGCAGCAGCCGAGTTCCTTTTGAGCGACAAGGCCTCGTTTATCACCGGCATCGACCTGCTGGCCGACGGAGGCATGATTGCCGCCATAAAGACCGGACACTATCAAATGACACTCAGTTAAACCCAAACGAACATAATAAAAATGCAAGCACAAATAGTAGACCCCCGAAACACCACACCCGAAGAGCATGCCGAGGGCGTACGCCAGGCACAAGTGCTTTTCAAACTGAACCACACCATGCCCTATACCGACGAATACAATGCACTGGTGAAAGAGCTGTTTGGCGACAACCTGGGCGAAGGGGGATGGATAATGCCCGGACTGACAGGAGTATGTTTCGACCGGGTAAAAATAGGGCGGAATGTGATGGTGATGAACAACTGCCTGATGATGAGCCGCGGAGGCATCACCATAGACGACGGGGCGATGATAGCAGCCAACGCACAGCTTATCTCGAACAACCACGACCTGCACGACCGCCAAATACTCATTTGCAAGCCTGTGCACATTGGAAAAAATGCATGGGTTGGAGCGGGAGCCACAATACTGCCCGGAGTGACGGTAGGCGACAACGCCGTGGTGGCAGCCGGGGCGGTGGTGACCAAGGATGTAGCACCGAACACAATAGTGGGTGGCAACCCCGCCAAGTTTATCAAGAACGTGGACTGAACAGAACAGATAACGGCAAAAAGAGAAAAAACAGAGGCAGGACCGCACAATAAAAAGGGCGGTCCTGCGTTTAAATAAGATAGAGACAACCAATATGAACGTACTATTGATAAATGGTAGCCCCAATGCCAAAGGCTGCACATTCACAGCCTTGAACGAGATGGCCACCACACTGCAGAAAGATGGCATCGACACCGAAATAATACACGTGGGCAACCGCGATATAAGAGGCTGCATAGCCTGTGGGTGCTGTTCGGAAACGGGGCACTGTGTGTTTGACGACCTGGTGAATGAAGTGGCACCCAAACTGGAAGCCGCAGACGGGTTGGTGGTTGGGTCACCGGTATACTATGCTTCGGCAAACGGGACATTGACCAATTTCCTTGACCGTCTGTTTTTCAGTACTCCTTTCAGCAAACGGATGAAAGTGGGCGCTGCCGTCTGCTCCGCCCGACGGGGAGGCACAACAGCCACCTTCGACCAACTGAACAAATACTTCACCATTTCGGAGATGCCTGTAGCCAGTGGAAGATACTGGAACATGGTGCACGGGAATGACGCCGAACAGGTGATGGAAGATGCCGAAGGGCTGCAGAACGTACGCATCGTGGCCCGCAACATGGCATTCCTGATGCGAGCCATAGCCGCAGAGCGAGACCGCAACGGCCTGCCGGAACAAGAGGAGAAGGTGTATACCAATTTCATACGCTAAAACACGCCCAAAACATAATCCCAGCCACATGTACAGCCTACAATATAAAGTGACCACCAGCACATGCGACAGCGAAGGACGATTGAAACTGTATTCCGCGCTGCAGATGATGCAGGACTGTTCGGAGATGTGGATAGACAGCCAACCAGAGGTGCGCGATTATTTTGAGCGCGAGAATATGGCTCAACTGCTTGCCTCACGACAAGTGGAGATAGTGCGTGTGCCTGCCTACAAAGAGAAACTTACCGTCACCACCTCGGTATATGACATGAAACCCATGTTTGGATTCCGCAACACCTTCATATACGATGAGCGGGGAAATCCCTGCTACCGCACATGGAGCATGGGGGCATTTGTCGACAAGAGTACCGGAAAACTGAAAAGGGTGGACGACAGCGTTGCCGCCACGCTGAAAAAAGAGCCCCGACTGCCCATGAACTACAAGGACCGCCGCATTGCGGTACCGGCCGACGAGGGGACAGTTTGCACCCCTGTGCGGGTGATGCGGGCCGACATAGACTACAACCGCCACGTGAACAATGCCAACTATATCCGCATGGCCATGGAACTGATACCCGAAGGGGCGGAAATAAAAGGGTTGAGGGTGGAATACCGGGTGGCGGCCAAATTGGGCAACATACTGTCCCCCACCCTCCATGTTATCGGAAACGGATACATAGTGACACTGGCTGTAGGCAAAGAGATATGTGCCATTGTGGAATTCGAATGCACCCATTAGGACACTGCATTACCGATGCAGAATAAAAGCAAACGACAAATAAAACGCATCGAGTTCCCTATCTTGCTGACAACAGGAAACAACACATAGAGAAATGACAGACAACAGACAAGAAATAATCATCACCGACACCCTCGCCGATACAGCCACGCTGCAGCAGCAAGGTTATATCACCCACGCATTGTGCCGACAGGGTGGCGGTTCTTTCTGTCTTGGCAACCATCAACACACATTCGTTTCGGGCGATTGCCTCATCATACCCCAACAGAGCCTCCAACTGAATCATCTGAAAGAGAGTGCAGACATGGCGTTGGATGTAATCTATGTGTTACAGGAGTTTATTACCGTTGCCACCCCACAGAGCAACTATGGCATACGGGGACACCTGGCATTGTTTGAACAGCCTGTGATGCATTTGAACCAGCAGCAACAGGAGGTATGCCGCATCAACTTTGAATATATCCGTCACCGACTTAACCACCCACAACACCACTTCCACCACGACGCCATGCTCAACGCCATCCAGTGCATGATAATAGACTTTTTTGACTTCCATGTAGAGCTATATGGCGATATACCCATCAGCAATCAGCAGGCCTCACTTATGGGACGGTTTCTCTCAATGCTGGACCACGGCGACTACCGCCAGCACAGACAAGTGACGCACTATGCCTCGGAGCTTTGCGTTACGCCAAAATACCTGAGCGAAGTATGCCACAAAGTGAGCGGACAGTCGGCCATTTACTGGATAACACGATATACAGCGCTCGACATCAGCCGACTGCTGCGACAAAGAGAGCTCTCATTAGAGCATATCAGCGACCTTTTCGGGTTCTCGTCGCTAAGCTATTTTGTGCGCTATGTGCAGAAGAACCTGGGAGCACCACCAAGCGACTTCAGGGAGTAGTGCCCCCAAGTCCACTATCGGGCCATCAGCCACACCAACAACCGCAAAATCTATCATTTTTACCGCAAAATCCATAACATCCATTTGGCAACTATCAGCCAAAAATGTTAAAAATGTATCATTCATTTGCATTTTTCGCAAATGATATTTATATTTGCAATACGAAAGAGTTTTAATTTATAAGCTGTATTTATTTGACATTTATGTAATTAAACCATTATTTATAGATATATAAGTATTGAAAGTTATGAAAAAAACGTTATTATTTCTGATGGTTTGTGTGCTGTGCAATGCTCTGATGGGGCAAAGCAGATTGGTGATGAACTGTATGAACGGTTGTGGCTATATGTTAGAATGACAAGTAAAGTATGAAAATAATAAAAAAGTTAAGGCATGAAAAAGATATTTGTTATTTGTTTGTTTTTTGTCACGGTGTGTGCAGTGCAGGCGCAGCGGCCTGTGGGAGACACCTTGACAATGCCGGAACAAGATTATTATAGCAGCAGTAGTTATCTTCAGGCTTGGCCTATAGGGGAAAGGGGGGAATGGCGGTCTTTTGTGTGCGATGCATGGCTTCGTTATGGAA